>Ga0099797_101261_pt1 | contig 13888 bp, 13 predicted proteins | sample Uncmet_Sort48C_1_FD_89871 | JGI IMG/M metagenome (GOLD analysis project Ga0099797, IMG submission 89871) | Marine eukaryotic communities from CALCOFI LINE 67, Pacific Ocean - C012_Sort48C_1 | ecosystem: Environmental > Aquatic > Marine > Oceanic | place: Pacific Ocean: Monterey Bay | collected... | reverse complement strand
TACATGCGCAAGAAACCAACGTCCAGGATACCACGATGGCGACACTTCGTGGTGGCATCGGCTGATGCCCATGATCATCATATATCACAAAACCAGTGGAATGAAAACATGGCAGGTAGATAAACAACACTATGTCTAGTGTTCTAGTTGTTTCGACCATTACTGACAAGTATGACAACATCAGGCAATGAGTCATTTGCACATTTTGTGTAAGGACATGAACAGATGAAAGTAATTTCAGATCGTCTCAGCGATCTATGTTTTCACTAATGATGCATGGACCTTGCAACAAGGTAGCATCCAGTGTAACATCATTCATGAAAATCACACACTCGTCCTATACGAGAGTGCAAGCCGATACGATTCATTGGACAGGACCGATGATCGGAGACCACACAAACTATATTCAAACAGAATTTGATGAAACATGTAAAAATGAAGAAGAATATGCAAATATAGTTTCTTTACATCGAAAGGGAGTTTGAAATCTGATTGAGGCACATGTAACGCACAGAGTTCGCGGATGGGCACGAGCTTGCAAGTGCCACGAAACTTTATACAAAGAAGGCAAGATGCAAAACACACCATGTCCAATGGCAGGGCGTCGGGCCAGGGAGTATGCGGGAAGATTGACACAGTTTTTCAACGAGATTACGGAACTCCAGAAAAAGTTCGATTCATTCGATTTGATAGAGGAGGTTGGCACAGAATTCGCTCACGACGCATGCTTTGCATTACAAGCTTTACTTGGCGAGGCCAAGTTGCGATTCGCTTGGGTATTTCAGCCACCATTCACAATTTGGCTATGCGATGACCACGAGGAGGCTGCAAAATTCATTGCAATTGTAAGGAAACAGATTCGGGAAAGGGATCCAAACTTGAATCGGGTTTCTGCGTACTTCGTAATGAAGGGCATTGACACGTTGGGCGAGGACTTTGAAGCACATAGCTTGGGCAAAGGCACCAGCGAAATCTTGCGCACAGAAATTACAGTGTACCAGCTACTTGACAGAAGTGATTATTTATGGTTTGTCTCACTTGCACACTTACTAAATCGTTTGTATACTTTTGCTACTACCATACGTGTGGCGTAGAGGGTGTACGGATGCAAGAATGCAACAAATGAATTTGCATGTTACGACTCCCAACAACTGTGACAACTGGATCAGTGATAGGATATCCATCCTATTACGTTCTGTTCGTTTATGAATGATAATCCTGACTGGTGTTGATTTGAATAGATGTTTAACATTAATGGAGACAGATGTAGTTGGGACAACCATGGGCAGCAAATGGGGTGTTTTCATTGATCAATACAGCACAGCATGGGTAGACTGCCAACAACAACTACCCAACATATGTATTTGTATATATATATATACAATATCATTAGTGTTAACAATTTGGGCGGCTTGACATGTACGTTGCTCGCATGAGGTTGGTACTGGATGATTTTTAATGGTACTTGAGGGCAATCAATCGTGTTGTCATCGTGTCTATAGCATTGCAGATTCACAATATAACAGATCACGTATAACAGATATATTGCAAATGAACATCAAAACACGATGAGGCAGTACATGACGACGAGTGATTTGTAAATAGAAAATGCGCACGGGTGACAATGAATTGCTGTAAAAGACCAAACAACAGTTGAGGACGTGCGACATGGTGGTGTGTACACAGGCAAACAGGTGGGGTGAAGTTGGTTGTTGGAATATGGCAGTAGCTTTGACATCAATGCTAAAATCACGACAAAGACATATATCAAGTGGCAGTTTAATATAGCTTCATGCAGGTATATGAACAATTGAGTAACAATGTATGGCATGTGAAGGCTTATGAAAATAGAGGAGAGTGAAGGAGAGGGATACCACAGGGACATCTCCATGATTGGCACCAAATGGCCGGCTTCTCGTGTCCATACATGGGCAGCATTCATGCGACAGGACGCGAATTTCATGCTATATGATAAAATGGTTGCACTTCATCGAGAAGAGGACTTTCATCAATGTATCAAGTATTGGAAAGCGTTCGCTCAAAAACGCAACTCCAAAAGCTTTGCATTGACACCGGCCCGTATGAACACAAAGAAGTTCTTACACCTTGTGTACCGCACAGGCGAATTTTCGTACGAGGAGTATGGGAAAATCAAGACCACCCTTCGGTTGTATGGTCATCGTGGTGTGAAGCAGGGCTCCATCCTGCAGAGGGAATATATAAGGGCTATAATGCATCGAAAAGGCACATATTCAATACCAATAGTCGACAAACAACCTGACGTACCGGACACGGCGGACCTTACATTGGCATGCAAGGTGTGGGAAGATGCAGCGGAGGGTAAGTTCTTCACATTCCGAGTCGTGCATGACAGCCCCACTGCGAAGATGTATCATGGCAACCAGGAAATGATATTTGGTGATATGTTCATGCCGATGATCACACAACAATATGAACAGTGGTGTCCAACACCCAGATCGCCTTACCCCCAGGAAACAATGACAGTCTTTGCGAAAAACGACCCCGACTTGATAGATGCGGTTGACCAGCTCGGTAACTGGAATGCTATTCGAATTGCATGTCGTTCTTGGGAGGTATGACATTCTGCATATGTGTATTGAAAGGGAGGCGAGTGTGTATATATGTCAGTGGAATCCACACATTAGTTCTGAATACACTGAACGTCGATCGTCCGAGCAAGTTCGCCAACAACACATACGTATGTGCATACGCTGCCGTCAGCATCAGATACGCTCGTGTATACATGTGTTCATTGCACGTTTCACATATATAATAAAAAAACATCCTCACCCAGATAGATGTCAATGAAATATTATTATAGTATTACAATCAAGGTAGTAGCATACACTCTACCATTTGTTATGGATCGGTAATTCACATGATAGGTTTACATGTACGTTGCTTCACGACATGCATAGGTAGCTACCGCATGCGACACAGCTGGTTGCATAGAGCTTCACGGATCGTCGGTATGCTCGCTGAGAGACTGGGACATGTGTAGTCCAGAGACACCAACAATTGTCACCTTGGATAAGCTCTACGAACTGGAATGGGAACCGTGTGACAGAGATGTACCCCACCTACAAGAAGATGAAGATAAACTAGCCAAGCAGTTTTACGCGGGTGGCACAGACCTATGCAAGCTCAAAACATATTTTCAATGCGTTCTACACCTTGATGACCTATATAACCGTGGACTACCGGCGCTGCATGTGAAGCAAATCGATTGTTATTACCAATGTGCTATGGAATTGGTGGATCTTGCTCCACTACAACCAAACCTAGGTGCAAAAGTTTATAATGCCATGCTCAAGTCACAACCCAAGAATTTGACAATCGAAAACGAAAAAGAACAACAAGATACAGCATTGGACGACGAAGAAGTTGTAGAAAGTCTAGTAAGTGGTCCTCATAGCGGGTTGAAGCGTAAGCGAGGCAAAAAGAAACTACTCATAGATCCGAAAGCTGATCACTGGAAAAACAAGAAACCACTACTTCCTCTGGCCATAGCGGATGGCACGACGGACTTGAGCCATGCCAGCGCGAGCTCCAGTGGTGTGATCGCCCATAGTGGTGTGATCGCCCATAGTGGTGTGATCGCCCATAGTGGTGTGATCGCCCAAAGTGCCGTGACTGACACAGGTGACGTTCGAGACCAAGATGAGGGCACCCCGAGCACAGCATCGGACAGCAGTGACGCGGAGAGCAACCCGAGCACAGCATGTCACAGCAGTGACACTCACAACAGCAATCACTCCTCTGGTTCAAGTAGTCACAATGACTCAAATGACTCGACACATGAAGATGAGGAGTGCAACACGGAGGGCATTCACGATGAACCTAAGCCACCTGAATATCCTATGCTCATCGAGGGGTGTGTGCCTTCACATATTCAAGTAACACTTCGCTATCCAAACATAATAGGGACATTGATCAGCTGATTATACACAGGAATTACAGGTGCTATCAGGTGATTCACATCTATTACATGAATTAGGATCATAAATCCTACCCGTGAAGCCAAATATGACAAATCTGAATGTGACAGCATCATCAACGAATAGGGTCATTTATCACATAGTGTGCCCAATCATAATAACTATTGTTTTGGTACAATACTATTGTTTTGGAACAATTGTCTTGTAAACCTGATGAGTGGGACAACATATTCAAAGATGTTCATTTTCATACAACCTGCCGTCAACGTGTATACAACTCTACATTGCAGTTATCGACACACCTACATCGCAGTTACATCTCGCACGCATCATAGCTTTGCAGAGAAATCACATACAATATAAATTGAAGGTGAATGCAATCTTTATAAATCGTCATATGTTTCACATGCATCAGACTTATAGCTTATATTCACAAATAAGCGTACGACTTGATGACATGAACATACTCGCAAGCAACCGTTACAAACGTCAGCACATACACCCTGCATTCAACATACTCACATTCACATCTACAAGTTGCACACTGGCCCACATATCGAGGAAATCAGTTCAAATATAAGTCATGTATTCTTTGCACACATGCGGGACAAGGAATACAAGTTTAAGAAGTTCTCGGAGGAAGGGGACCCTCGCCACTACAAGCGATTGGTCGTGTTATGTCCGCTTCGTTCCACGAAGCATAAATGCAAGGGAACATGTGAAGCACGCCGAGTCGTGTCAGAGGGCACGTGCACACCATATGGCTCATTGCAACCGGTAGCATTCATTGGTTGTTGGTTGCGACGAGGACACATTGCAAAGCATGTGACCCCACACAATAATCGAGCGTGGTGTTATAGCACACGTGCACCGTATCGGTTTTGATGATCATTACGAGATGGATGTGTGTGTGGTGCACATGTAATTGATTGTACAGATGAAGAGATCGGTGCCGACACACACATGAAATGCTTTACACGTGTGATTGATTGTTTGTTTGGGTATGTGTGTGATAGGTTAGTACATTTGAATGTTAGTGTGTTCTGACGTGTTGCAGATGGTATATATAAGCCATGATTTCTTACAAGTGCAATGTGATTGAGGCATGACATGGTATTGGTATATCATCTTGTGGATAGTGATAATGCATTGTTATGTGTTGTGGTATTGCATGTTATGTAGTGTGATATTGTAGTGAGTTCGCATGTCATTAATAATGCACGTTGTGTCTGGTCGTATTGCAATGTTGTTTGTCGTGGTATTGCGTGTTATGTGTTGTGATTGTGTTGTGATATCGAGTGTCACTTACGAGGGGAACAGAAGGAGAGGAGGAGGGAACAAAAAGAGGAGGAATAATGCAAACTGCATCATTAAAAACAAGGACACAACATATATGATGTAACAAACACGAAGCGGATAGATGATAATTTGAATGGTGACAACGCCAACCGGGCACCAGGTATACCACTCATGATACAAGGAATTCAGTAGATAGAAAACTACATATCATCGCTCACACACATTGTCTGCTTTCACACAGTCATACACAGTCGTATATACACATACTAGTCGATTTAGTTTACATATAGATATACACTGCAAGTAATCCACTAAGCACACACCAGGAATGTCTTGTCATGGAGCTCCTGAACACAAGAAGTACAAACCTAACGACGATGAGATCCGCGAGTATATGCAATCCAAAGGTTGGCTGTGAAGGGCAAGAAAACGTGTCTACCTAGACAAATCACTTGTGTCAAGGGGCTTGAGACTTGGGATGATGGGATATTCATTCGATGATAGCATATCGCAAAGTATATTCCTCGATCATATGTTGGCAACAGAGTTTAGGGAATTTCGTCTAGCTAGATCTACAGCTAGGCTCGTCCGACTGTATCCTTACACCATGTCCACACATATTTGCATACACGTAATCGGCGATGTTCACACCAAAGACAGCTTCACCGCCGCATGATCATGTGCTAAACGAGGATTTCATGGAGGCGACTATAGATATCTGGGTATCGGTGTGTCACATACATTCATAAATAAATGAAATCACAGACTGCTCGGCAGGTGCACGAATGTCGGGAGTAAGGAGTCCAGTTGATAATATTGCAGAGAATCGGGGCCCATAACTCAATTTCCCAGAGGATGACAAGTTGGGGTGATGCACGGTATTCCTTCTGATGTCTTTTGTACATACGCTGAGCTAAACTGGGAATCAAGGGTTCTGGTGTATCAGTCAAACAGGGTTCAGGTGTTTAAGATTTGGACTCAAGGGAATGGGTGGCTGATCATCGGCTGTATACTGCGGTTTAATGTTGAGTGAAGTGTCCGACATTCCTTGTGCAGCCTCAAATGCATGTAAAAAACAGTGGAACACTTTGGATTGAAACGAGCCAAGAGCATGTCATACGTGGGTGTTGCTTAGAGAACTCCAGGACCTTACAATTCTGGGATCAGTAGGGTCGGTCAGTACAATGGTCACCAGCCATGTGATCCTCTAGGTAGGGATTACATTCGGAGCTGTACATGATTTACAACGTATACCGGGCACATTTGTTTTGCATCGAATTCACAGCACATGATCGGCCAGCTCTGTTTGGCTCGAAGCTCGATAACCAGCAATGGCTCTCACGCCCATACCCCCCAGGTTTAATCTTACCAATGTTCCTTTCGAAGCCATGCATGGCACTGGACGTTGGAGCGTCCAATTCAAAATCTGGTCAACCAAATGGACCAAAATTGCACGACGACTTGAACGCGACTACAAACTTATGCTGGCACGTGACAACTCGTTTGTGAAGGACGGTAACAAGGTCTATGTATTAGACTATGACTACTACGGCCTTGCGGGACCCATTCAACATGTCGACCGCATCATCGGAAATCTTGTAGGCGCACTTGGCAGGGTATGGTGTTTATTCTCTTCTTCGGAGCTTCTATGCATGGTTCCAGCACAAAATGTGATCAATACGGACGGATGGATCACCCCGCGTATCGCATACATACAGTGGCTATTCAGAACCAGAAGGCGAACTATGGCAATTTCACGGAATAAGTTACTCCCTGCCAAGATGACCCAAACGGTTGAGATCACACAATTAATTGCCAGCTATATGCCGCCATAGTTACCGCTGTACAGGCTGTTCGTTGTGTCATGATGTGCAACACCAGAGCAGGACCATGTTGTGGGGTGATCGGCTTCTTGCTGTGATCCCCCTATGTGTCCCCGGGTTTTGAACACCATATTTTTTACATTACAATCGGTCGCGACTTGGAAAATATACGGGAAAAGGCACCAGCGTTGAAAGTGAACCGATAGTAAAGCTAGTGAATTGAGGCGATAGGAACAGTGAACACGTTGAATTGTATACGTGTTGAATTTCATACATATGCATTGACAATTGGCCTGAACTTATCATTACCTGGATATTCGTTGGTTCGGGGACCGGCCGCATTTGACCGACTAAACCAGTTTGGGAACCGGCCGTCGGCCGCCCGCTCTTCGACATTCATCGAACATGTGTTCTCCGCTCAACTCAGGGCGGCTGACGAATCCGCCGCCCAGTTGGACTCATAGGCACATGGACTTCATGCGGAGGAGACAAGAAACAGTTCACTCATCACTGCAATAAGCTTATTCAGAAATTGGTGTATGAACGCAAATGAGTTGCGGCTTATTACTGCTCAAGCAGATGCCCGAAATCTGTTAGACTGGGTATGTCATCAGGCGAAGCCATGGCATCGATGCACAGGTCACCGGGAGATGGAGCTCCTACCTACTCGACTGACACGACGCCTCGCATCAACAACACAAACACACAGGGTGAGCCATCCGTCAAATTCGTCACCACACTATCTCAACGAGAATCGGTACCAGTGGGTAAGCTCTGGGAAGGAATGTCGCCAGTAAAAATTTTACCTGATGGATCAACCGATTGGATCAATTGCCGACCACACTGGCAAAAAAAACGACGAGTCACAGACGAATCTAAGCCAACTGATATGGCTGAAGCAGTGGACGATTTGGAGTTCGAGTCCCAGAGTTCTAGGAATACAAAACCCAAGCTCTATGATGGCATCGATCCTAGGTATACACGTTTTCATCGAGTCCCGAGCAGGGAGATCTTGGGTGAAAAAACGGACCAGGACTTGGTGGAAACACAGGTGCCAAACATCAGTGCCGAACCAGGTGCATCGGACCCGATTGACCATGGCAACCACATGTAACAGATATTGGCATGGTCGAGTTTATTTAGGCTATAATTTCATTCATATTGTATATGTGTATTAGAGGATGCAGTGAGGTGTTGAACGGGCGTTACACTAGACACAGGTTTATCGAATTCTCTTGCACATAGCATGTAGCCTCGACAACATGATTTCATTAAGCTTTGAAGTAAGTGGTTCTATCGCACATGATTTTTCGGATCTCAATTACCTATTGTCACCGCTATACATAGACACAAATGAGCAAACCTAGTGCTCGAGTATGAATTTTCCCATATACCGGTACCATATAGACATATATTTATATGTCACCATGATAACAAATATATTGGAACAACTATATACGCTCGTAGCATATGCGGGAACTCCATTAAATACTCAAACCTGAAATTATGATGAGTACGGGGACCATAGCCATGCATGTGTTTGGATTTTACACGTGGCGAGTTCTCGCACGAACGTATCACTCATGTGATCCAGATTGTGTGGATATAAATATGACAAGTTCTCTATAGTGGGGTTGGTCTAAGTCATTTCATGATTTTGAATACCCATCCATGCATAATTGTATCAACCTTTACAGGTAACGACAGTTCTAGTACTCAGAGACCGTGTCCATGTCCGCTCTGTCTCGCTGACAATGGTAACCCCTCCAATCTCTACATCAGCCGCCCTAACCCAAACAATGATCCGCAAGTGTGGTTCGCCCTTCCGGCTTGTGCCTTAGTTGCAAGAGCATATCTGCTATAAACATGATCTCCAAAGCGTTTACGACAATGTTATGACAGCGGTTTTATTTGCGCATATAAATGTTGTGGTTACCAGAGTGTCTTGCAGTTGCTGATAGCACACAGGTTATGAGCAACCATTCCATTGACATATTATATTCACTGTCTGAGGTCACCAAGTACAAGTCCTTCCGAGCAGAGCTTAGCTGGGACCCCTGCAGCGACCGGCATCGAATCCTTGTCAGTTCACAAAACGAGTTCAAGCTTGAAAACGATGAACTGACAGTCCTCAAAGAAAGGCGACAGCAGGTTCAATGATGGTGGCATCAATTTTTTGCGGACACAGTCATTACATACATTATATTTACATGTACAGACGTCATCGTACACATACGGAATCCTCGACACGAGCATGGCACATTCGAAATATGTGATTGGTATCATTTCAAACGTCTGACCAAAACATGTATAAGAGAATTGTTTGTTTGATGGCACATCACACATGCAATCATCACGATACATGAGGCACATTTGATAGAATGATATGACACAATAGACCATAACGCTATGCATATGTAAGCACGCCCATGGCAATGGCCATGCTGACTTGTATTCGGTTCCTTGCTGTGATCGGCTCCTTGCTGTGATCGGCTCATTGCTGTGATCGGCTCCTTGTTGTGATAGGCTCCTTGCTGTGATCGGCTCCTTGCTATGATCGGCTCCTTGCTGTGATCTTCCGGCAGATAAAACAAACGATTCCTAGTGCTGTGATCAGCTCCTTGCTGTGATCGGCCTCTTCATAAAGCAATGTTGAAGTAAATACTATCAATTCAGAGGTCACAGACCGTAGAAATTGGGGACCTTAGAAAGCTGCAGTGGTGTACCTTAGAACTTTGAATGACAGGGAAGTGGGGCATCATTGCCGGGGTCCGTACATTGAGTTTACATGCAGTGTGAGGGAAGCGGGCCATCCTCGCCTGCTTTTATTGCAAATATGATTATCGCTGTTTTATTTAAAGATGTGACATAATCCTTCCGGCAGATCAATTGGCTTGGAGGGGCATGGGTCCGGGCTTAATCTCGTAGCTGTTAGCGAACCCGTGCCGGGCCCAATGGGCACATTGGGCCCCGTTGGCTTTTGGGTCAAATGAGCCCCATGGACTCCATGTGCCCCAGGATCCCTTCAGGCCCTATGGATCCCATGGGCACATCACCCCATGGACACCATTGGCTCCTTGGGCTCCTTGGGCCACATGGGTTCCATGGGCTCCATGCACACCGTGGACTCAGGAGCCTTCTCTGGTCCCATGGGTCCGATGGGCACATATTCTGATGGGCCCAGTGGGCCCCATGGGCCCCATGAGCCGCCCCCTTGGACCCCTTGGACCCCATGAGCCGTCCCTGCGGATTTATGGGCAACTCTTGCCTCATTTGGCTTCGTGGCGCCTGTTTGGGCCTCTATGACATATATGCTCCCCTTGGGCTTCTTGGGTTTCTTGGGCCCCATGACCTCATAGAACCGATGCACACCATTGGCCACAGGGGTTCCCTCATGCTATCCAGGTTCCTTGGGCCCATAAGCCCATAGGCGATATTGTCCCATGGGCTCACTGGATTAGTCCCTTAGGCCCATGGGGCTCCATTGGCCCAAGAGGCCCATGGGGCCCCATGGGTGCCATGGGGCCCATTGGGCCCCATGCACACATGGGGATCAAGGGGGCAATAGGGAACCGGAACCGAGACCAAATTTGGCTGGTGGCCATGGGGCCATCCAGGAACCGCTCAAGGGGCCCATGAGACCGCTGGGGCTCATGTGGCCCCTTGGGCGCATAGAACCCAAGGAGCCGAAGGGGGCTTGCCCTATGGGTCCCATGGGCACATGCCTCATTGGCTCTATGGGCCCCATGAACCCCATGGGCCGGCCCCTTTAGCCACTTGGGCCCCATGGGCCGAAGGGCACCATGGGCCCATGGATTCCTCGGCCCCATGGCCCATGTGGCTCATGGGGCCCTCCGGACCCGGGCCCGAACCCCAAATTGGCTGGGCCCAAAGGGCTCATGGAGCCCAAGGGGCCCGTGGGGCTCATGAAGTTCCTTGGACCCATGGACCCCAAGGGCCCAAGGGGCCGGCCCTATGGACTCCATGGGCACATAGCCCCATAGGGCTCATAAGACCCATGGGCCAAATGGGCCGGCTCCATTGGCACTTAGGGCTCCATGGGAATCATGGGGCCCTTGAGCACCATCAACCACCTGGGCACCAGCCAAGTTTGAGCCAGGGCCCGGGGTCATCCAGCCCGGCCGGAATTGACAATGGCTGCACGCGGCGGCCATTGGCAGCCTTTCGCTACAATTGATTGACATTAAATACATCGGATATGTAATTTACTACATGCAGTGCTACATGACACTGATGCGGTTTGGGTACACGGCTAAATTACGTACTAAATAGCTGTATCCGAATGATCTGTGAACACACCCATTGATGTGCGAATCAAATAGTTGTTTATATGTGTATCGTATTGATGTGTGAATCAGACGTATTGATGTGCGCATCAGGCAGAAACACCGACCTATACCTACCTATATAGCATAAAAAGCCCTACCTATACCCTACCTATTCCCTATGATTTGCGCATCAGATACCTATATTTCGACATATTTCGACACATTTCTACCTATTCATACCTATTCCGGATGATGTGTACATCCCAGGAGTTGTTCTATCTGCATCGTGTATGATACGCATTGAAACTAGATTTTGACCTATGATTTGCGATATACAGATGGATAGGCAGGAAATGGAACCACAAATAGTTTGATTTGCGTTCTCAGCGACATGACGGGGGGCACAGCAACGTGTGTGAACAGAAACGTACATGTAACGACCCAAAATTGCGCCCAAATGTCAGGTTTACGCCGTAACAGTAAAAATATGCCAACCGAAGATAGATGGCCCATATGAAGTCGGGCAGATGTTGGGGCAGAACATAAGCTTAGCATCCGAGTGTGTGCGACGTATGCATTGATACGTAAATGCATACATAATATACGGACATTTATTGAGTCGGAGCGTTCTTGAGTTGTTGCTTGCATTATATATGGTTGATTTCGCTCTCATTTATCTAAATAATTGATGCATTGATGTGACCCGCAGCCATTGTGCGTTGATCCCTTCATTAGGGTGATTCGCCTACGAGTGCAGGTGCATCCGCAGAACAATGGTTAGCTCATCGAAATCTCATACATCGTCGGCATCAAAACCCAATGGTGATGAGCCAAGCGCATCGTCACCAAAGCGAACGAAAACTACAGCGGGCAGCGGCTCGGGCAGCGACAGCAGTGACAGCAGTGGGAAAAGCGGCAGTAAGAAGAGCAGCAGCAGCAGCAGCAGCAGCAAGGACAGCGGCAACGGAGGGGACGAAAAAATTGTTCAATCTGAATCGAATTCGGGGAGTGACGGAGAAGAGGAAGAGAACAAAAATGGCTGCTGGTTCGAGTGCGACAGCGAGGAAGGTTGCAGGTTGAGGAATGTGATGAACTCTGCAAGCGCCCGTATGGCATGTTTTCCGTGTGCTGCTGCCTTTCAGGCGGACAAGCAGGTTATCGCGGCAGCTAAAAACCCTGACCAGAGAGGCAAGAAGAAGACAAGGAGACGAACAGCTAAAGAAGTCGCAGATTTGAAGGCAAACAAACAATACTAAGTTTCCGAGGTAGTGGTCGCTTGCCGTGTATCGAAAACAGTGACTTTATACACACTTGAAAAACGATTCAGTTGTGTTTATTGTCGGACACAACCAGTGTTCACGATTTACCCCACCACATGTTGTGGGGGGATCGGCTTCTTGCCGTGATCCCCCTATGTGGAACACAACATCCAGTATATTGTTGAATTCATCATTATTGACATTTTAAATACATCACTCCTACACCATACCTACCCGATACCTACATCATACTTACACTCACCTACTCGATACGTACACCCTACATGCTCGCAACCTACAACCGAACGGCATACATATTTCTTACACATACACCATGATTCAAACACCAAATACAGGTTTCTATGGGGTGTACTGTTTGGTGCATGATATGCAGTGGACTCCAATGTTGACATACGATGTCTCATTATGCATATGCATAGAAAGGGGACCCGTGACATGCATATATAGACATATACACTCAATAAATATGTAGAGCTACATATGTATAAGTATATGTAGATACGTAGATGTAGATGCAGACACATGTATAGGTATGTGGACATATGCGATTTGACATTGTATGCATATCTATATATACATATATATTTATGCGAGTCGATCTCCATTATACTGCCATATCAAAACTTAGCCAAACTTTGTAGACGCAATTGAATACACATTCTCACAAAAACGATTATAAAACCAAGGCAAGAATCAGGGCGACACGAATTGTGAGTGATACACGAGACAGTGGAACATCCGGAGTTGCAACCATGATAGAACGCGCTGAAAAGCACGATGAATATAAAAGGTTGTGGATACAATCAAGGACTGTCGCCGCATCAAAAGACTTGAAGTTTTTGGACCGCCTGGCCTTTATTGCATACATGAAATATCAACGTGGATGGTCGAGAAAGAATGCAAAAAAAGAGTGGGCGAAACAAGATCAATGTCCTGATGTCATCACGAACAATAAGATGGGCGACTTGAAAGAAATTGCAGTCATGGGCTTCAAGACGATCACACTCACTGATGCCAAAACGATCCAGAACCAGTATGGGAAGCTCAGTAACGTTACAGGCGATGAAGCATGGGCGAAATTGAATGCAGCAATCGAAGCAACTGAGAGTGATTCCTATTACAGAGACCTACACCAGGATGCGTTGCTCGAAGGTGGAGCGGTGAATGTTGGTAAGCGGGCCCTTGAGTATGAGGACAATTCAGATGATGATGACGCGGGGGTCGTGCAAACCATCAAA
>Ga0099797_101260_pt1 | contig 13910 bp, 15 predicted proteins | sample Uncmet_Sort48C_1_FD_89871 | JGI IMG/M metagenome (GOLD analysis project Ga0099797, IMG submission 89871) | Marine eukaryotic communities from CALCOFI LINE 67, Pacific Ocean - C012_Sort48C_1 | ecosystem: Environmental > Aquatic > Marine > Oceanic | place: Pacific Ocean: Monterey Bay | collected... | reverse complement strand
TTGAATTAAAACGCATTCAAAACAGGTCGGGGATGTGTTCAAGTGCATCTGTATTCGTTTTTGCAACGAATTTGCATATGAAGCTGGGTAAGACCATTGTACAATCGATAGGATCCAGACATTTACTATAGGATCTGCGTCGATGGGGCCCGCAGGGGAGGAGGACATGCTTCAGGAGGCATGCTGGTAATGGCTTACACCAGCTACGACAATCCTTACATATCTTTACAGGGCTGGGGTAGTGCTTGGCTGTTTAGACTCAGCGTTTTCTGCAGAAGTGCTGGCTATAGAGTGGGCCTTGGAGGAGTTTTTCAAGTACTTTGTCAAATTATGTGTGGAGAATCAGCAAGTCGTTCATAGATAATCAGCAGCGGGTGGAGATTTTTTTCAACATTAGGCGATATGTGACGTGTGTGCGTGTCACGCATTTGCACGAAGTGAGAAAGAAAGATGGAGTGAATATTGAAGATTGAAGAATTCTGAGAGGTCTTGTCGAGAATCTTCAATATAGATTGCCTTTTTCACCCAAAGTTTCTTATATTTTAATTAAAGTTAAAATATTTTAACTTCCGGTGGATTGAAGATTGAAGAATTCTGAAAGGTCTTCTTCCTATGTGGATTACAGATCATCAAAATCCCATATGCACTTTCAAACTACAATGGTTTGGATTAATTTCTGGTGCATTTGTCAAACATGTGTTCTCCCAGGGACTGGCAAAACAGTTTCCAAAGAGGTTAACAATAATGGTAGTGGTTTTGGGAGTCTGCGGCTTCCAAGTTAAATTAGAATTTACATTCGAGGGGCCGTTGCGTAGGCGGTTCGGCCTATTTAGGTTCGGTTCGGTTCGGCTTATTTAGGTTCAGGCATCCATCGTGTCGGCGAGCGGTTTCAACCGGTTCGGTTCGGTTCCGTCGGCTTCCGGTTCGCAAAAGGGCGGCTTCCGGTTCGCACAGAACCTGCGAACCTGTCCGGTTCGGGTTCGGCGCAAAAACCGTGATGATTACCTATTTGTGCCCGCACAAAATTTGGCAATTGGTTCCATCCCTTTTCACCCGGTAGCGACGGCGTTGGTGTTGGCACCGGCTGGGTTGTGCAGACGGAGCCGTACCCACTGTGCCATGGCCTTACTCATGTAGTGCGGGCGGATTTTAATCCCCACACCCCAAACCCTAAACCCTAACCCCCTGAACCCTGAACCCTAGACCCGTAAACCCCATAAATCCTAGACCCTAAACCCTAAACCCCTAAACCCAAAACCTATCCCCCTAGAACCGCAAACCCCTAGACCACTAAAACCCTGACCTCTAAACCGTAAAGCCAAACCCCAAACCCCTAAGCCCTAAACCGTCACCCCCTAATCCCTAAACCCTACCCCCAAACCCTAAAACTCCTAAAACTCCAAAACCCCCAAACCCTAAACCCCCAGAACCCGAAACCCTGGACCCTAAACCCTACCCCCCAAAAACATACCGTAGCGGTTTTTGTCTTACCTGACTTTGTTGATTTTGACTTGATTTACAATGATATGCATTGTGCATGTTGTTCTAGCCCCAGTTGGACACCATTCTCCGTCCAGTTTTTTTGTCCTAGGCGTAATTATATGTAAATGGGTGTTGGGTTTAGGGCTCTAGGGTTTAGGGTTTGGAGTTTAGGGTCTAGGGTTTAGGGTTGTAGGGTCTAGGGTTTAGGGTTTAGGTGGTTTTGCCCAGGCGTAGCAAATTGGACCTCCTATGTTGCATTCTTCAATACATGGGTCATTGCATGGGCACAACAGTAGCGTCGAGTATGCAAGTTTTTTAAATACAAATCTCAGGGATCGGGCCACATATGGTTGCCGGTATAGTTTAAGCTACACCCTGTAGTGCATAACGGTGCACTTCACAATAATGTTGGGGGGGTCTACAGGGCTAGGCGGGCGCAATAATTTAGTCCTGTAGACCCCTCCCACATTATTGTGAAGTGCAACGTTAGTGTAAGCCACACCCTGTAGTACATATATAGGAATCCCATCAGAAAGATTTAAATAACTATGAATCAAATCCGGCATGGGATTTCGTACCGGTTTTGACATGGAACATTTGTTGTTCTCAAAAGGTGTCGACGATTTGAACTTGTCCTGGGACCACTCGTTTTGCATCGTTAACAAAACTGTTGGATTCGTCGGGCCACCAAATCTTCACAAACCCAGAATTCCAGTCGACGCGACAAAGACATGCAATGCCATTTGCAGCCGGGTACACCGAATATCAGCCCGCGTTCATTTGCCTGGACTCTTTTGGTGAAACAAACGTTTGTGTTATAAGCCATGTTCGAAGCTGCAGCATAGCCCAGGTGGGGCCTTATTAATACTGTCAACAGTAGGGTTCTGACATAGGGGTGTCAGAGTTTCCTCACAGTCATTTGCCCATATCTTGTGATAGTTATCTATCCGGTACCATTGAACAGCTTACCCGGTGGTACATTTCCAGTGGAGTGAATGCCATCAGAAACAGATTGTACACCTTGTGAACTTCGAGCATACTTTCATGAGAATCAAATTATTGATACCCATACTTGGTCAAGGCCTCTGTTTTGAATTATTCAAAAGGTGCTCTTGATCAGGTATTAGTTCTTCATCCTCTAGTATGTGTTCCACTACAGGGCGGGCCCCACTGTAGTGGAGGCGGCCGGAGGTCGCTTCCATAAGGGTGGATGGAAAACTATACCCGATCAAGACCACTGTTTAAATAACCCAAAATAGAGGCCTTGACCAGCTAAGGGTGTTAATCATTCGATTATCATTTCAGACTTGCGTTCTGAAAGGGTGTCCCAAAATCATTGTTTGTCCGACCCGTGCCCATATCACAGTCCTCGACGCATAAATTCCCAAGAGTCGCAAGGACTTTCAAGACACATTGAATGGCATCAGTCCCGGGACCCGGGAACGGTTTTGAAATAAGATATAACACCTACACCCTAAACCCTAAAGGTCTGGCCAGTCTTTTATGAACCCGCGGGTCGCGGGTTTTATAACCCCGCGGTGGCCATTCATATGCTGCCCACTTGCAGACTAGCAGGCTCGTTTTCTTGGGTGGGTGAATCTGTCAGAGACTAGAACCATGATTTCTTTTGGATGCCAGATATGCATGCCTGGAAAGACAGTTAAAAAAAGCTGGGAGAACGATATTCACATCAAGCCCTAGACCCTAAACGCTCCCTCCCCTAAATTCTAAATTCTAAATTCTAAAGTTTTTTATCGAATTGAACATTCACTTTTTTCGACAACATAAATCGTATGGTCTTCTGGTCAAGACAAGCACTACACGGCTGTATGCCACACTTTTCGTTACCGATTGCTTCGCCACTGAAGGTGCGGTGCAGTCAGCAAAAAAAAATGCCAAGCGGTTGAACTCCTGGACTCTATGTTTAGGCTAACTCCCAAAAATGGCGGTGGCATTTGCTGCCTAAGCGGCAAGCGTCGCCGACTTAATCGCGGCCCTAAGGCCGCTATTAGGGGTGTCTGGGAGGGCGAAGCCCCCCCAGCTTAAATGTGGGGGCTTGGGGGGCGCCAGTCCCCCAATGCGAGGAAAAGTCTATATATTGCCAGGCGGTATAAACTAACAAGTCCTATAATATATTTCCGATTAATCCCCGGGGGGCTCAATCTATGGTTGTCGTTGGTCGAGAGGAAAACACAAATGAATAACTGTGGTGCACCCGCAGGAGTTCCACAGTGCTTGCCTGTCGCGAGGGGCAGATGAAAAAGGCTGGTAAGCCCAGACTCATGAGTTTACATGACAACTCATGGAAACATAAACCCATTTAGGAAATTAACCGAAACAACATTTTGGAATTAACAGGAAAACATATCATGGAAGTTTTTCACCCGAAACCCTGACCCCCTGAAACCTACCCGCTCTAAACCCTAAAGACCTAACCCCTCCACCCTATGTTTTGGAGTTCTTTGGAGTGCACTTCGGGGAAAATACATTAAAAAAAACGCGCCAACAACACATATGTCATTTGTTTGTGAAAAATCAGTCATTTAAACCTTAAACCCCAAACCAGAAACCCTAACAACTCATTGGTCAGAAGATTTACCTTTGACACACTTCTAGAAGACAATGGGATAAGGAATGCGGATATGGATACGGATACGGGTGCGGATGCAGATATGGATACGAATACATATTACTGAATACGGATACGGAGACGGAATTCAGATATGGATACGGAATTGCGACGAGTTTACGACAGGTGTGTGACGAGTTTGCGACGAGTTTGTGACGGCTTTCATGGGATGTTTGGACTAAGTATGCTCCCATTAGTTAACTCTTGGGTTAAGGGTCAGGGTTAGGGCTTGGGGTTTTGGGTTTAGGCTTTAGGGTAGGGCCTGAGGGTTTAGGGTTTAGTAGGCCGAGACTCAAGAGTGAGTCACCATTTTGTAGGATGCCTTGCCCTTTGGCGAAGGTCAGGGATTTTGCAAGAAACCCATTCTGTGCATGGGGACAGCATCTGCTAAATTTCGTCCGGAGCCCCTCAACCCTAAACCCTAAACCCTAAATCCTAGACCCTAAACCCTTTCGTGCGGAGCCCCTCAACCATATTTTCCGGCCCAAGGGCCTTGAAGAACAGTCGAGGGACGTGTTTAAAGGTCTCCGGGGTGTTTTTGTTTGATCAAGGTTGCAATTGGAAACGGTCGAAACCAATGTGCAGTCACTCTAATCTAAACATTTAGCGACTTCAACATTTCGGGAGGTTCTTTTGCCAGCCGTTCGGGGAGAATACATTTTAGAAAGAACACACCAAAACAAAAACAATTCAAATATTGTAATCTAATTGAACTTCACTGAATTTCATGTCCGCACGAAATTTAGCAATAGTATCAGAAGCATGTGACGATAAACAAATCGCGGGTGTGCTTTGACAAAAATTTCGATTCTCTTAAATTCCGGACCCCGACTCCGGACCCCAGACCAGAACCCCAGACCCAAACCTGTTTTTCGAAGTGTTTTAAGCGTAGCCGGGCAATTTTGGTAGTGTTGATGGCGTTAGTTTCGAATTGAGTGCATCAAACAAGTCTTAATTATGACAATACTCGCTTCTGGAGTCAGTTTGTGCCCGGTGTCGTCAAGAGTACCATTCCAGCATTCGTATTGGTTTGCAGGCATATTTTGGCCATATGGCCAGAATTCACAAGCATAGGAATCCGTTTAAGCTTCGTGTCGCCGGTACCAAGTGCCTTGGTTTCTTAAAGGACTACCACAACCGTGAGAAGCTATGTCACCATCTCAAGCATAGTTCGCAGTTATGTGCCAAATATTATATTAATCATATACCGTTGCTCTCTCCTGAACAGCTTAAGGCTGAGGATAGAGCGACGGCATGCCTCACGGCTCAATTGTAAAAAGAGGGCCGTGATCACAAGTTTTCTGTCCTGCCTCCTATTAGGCACCATGGACCTTGGCCTGACCGTGATGCCCCACCGGTCAGTGCTTAGTCTATTTTCGGGCGGTTTCATTTTTCCTTGTCGGGATGTTCGTGCTGGTAGCTTGAGTGTAGGAGGTTCACCACTCGTGGCTATCTCTTGATGTGTTTTTATTTTCTATATTAGTTTTTTCCTTGTGTTCTGTTATAGTTTCTGCATTGCTTGAGCTCTGACACGATCCCCTCCGAAATGCGGGGGTGACCGGAACCCTTGTAATGATCTACAGATGGCATAGGGGTTGTTGCAATATGGGGTTGTAGGCCGCTGGCAGGTATCCTCCCAAGAGTACCCATGGGAGGTGCAGGAAGGTGTGTAGAGATCATCCCATTTGCAACCCCCCCTATGCCTTGACTTACATGGAACACTGCCATTTTGTTTATCTATCATCATACTCAATCTATATATATTCTGGTTCCTAACCAATTGCTTTGTCTCTTGCTTCTGTCTTTTCATGTGTGTGTTTGACTGATCCTCTGATCAGTCTTTCGCCACAAATGCATTTCGGCACGTATGCTCATGAACAGTTGGGGCGGACCGGCCCGTGTGCATTTGTGTGGATTGCCTCTTTAGCTTGTTTTTTTCGCAATCCTGTATGTGTTCTGTAATTCAGACAATTTTCCAATATATGTACATCACTTTATTACTTTCTCTTTACCATCCTTTACTATCACTTTCTTTTTACACTATCACTTTCTTTTACACTATCACTTTCTTTTACACTATCACTTTATTTTTATACTATCACTTATCCTATCGGTTTGCTGTTCATTATATCCTTAACACTCGTTCTTCCTGGTTGTTTGTACCAGTGCTCATTCATATCTTGTTCTTACTTGTACAGTCAATCTTTATTGTTTTTTGCATCTATCCTTGTCAGTGCGCCCAATGCTGGGTTGGTGGCTCAACACCTGGCAGCCTGATTGGATAGTATGCTTTTTTTTTGTGTTCATCATTATCCATGGCCATGAATTGGTGGCTGTGTGTTCATCTCTGTATCCATAGCCCCAATACGGTGGCTGTGTGTTCATAGTGTTTTGGATCCCCGTGTTGGGTCCTTTTTGTTGCTATTATCTTCATCATACAGTAGCTTGGCTACCTTTTTCGTCAGTCAAAATGTTCTGACCGTAGTTTTCGTCTCAATTATAATGCCGTGTGTGGTGGTCTCCTTCAGGCTATGGAGCCGCCTGGATAAGGTCCTGGGCCTGGTACCTTGACCGGTGTGGCCTACCCATCTCCGATGCTGGGGTCGTAATCTCGAGCCCTGTTTATAACCACCACACACCCCATTCATTATCAATTAAGCAATACTCTCTTGCCATCTTTATTACTGTTTATGCCGTTGCTTAATTACTTCTTTATCTTCACTCATGCTTAGTCTGTCAGTTTTTTATGTCCGATTCATCATTACTTGCATGTCGGTTGCCTAATTAATTCCTGTAGGATCTCGTTGGCAGCATTCGTGCAGCGAAAGTGAGAGAGTTAGAAAAAATCGTATTGGTTGTGCCGTTGGGAGTCGTTGACTTCGTAAGTTGGCTGTGTCACACAGCCTGTGTGCTAAAAAATCGTATTGACGTCATAATTAAGATCATCCCTCATCTACATTTGCATTGTTTGCCTCGGTTCCGGTTGTTCACTGATTTGCAGTGTTACTTAATTCTCAGTGCTCGTTTTCATTCCCTAAACAACGCTTGCGTTAAAGGGTCCTATATAGCTCTTCTTAAGAACAGGTAAGTGCTTCACGAGATCCAAATCTGGTGGCTGCGCACTGTAGCCCCCCAGACTGTAGCCCCCCAGCCACCAGACTGTAGCCTCCCAGACCGCAGCCCTCCAGATAAGTGCTTGATTTGATCCAAATCTGGTGGCTGCACACTGTAGCCCCCCAGACTGTAACGCCCCAGCCACCAGACTGTAGCCCCCCAGACTGTAGGCCCCCCGTGATCCTCTTATACCCCGTTGTTTAGGGTCCTTCGCCTCCAGGGTGTCATTTTTTTCAGCAGTAGTGTTAGTAGAATGACTGCTTTAATTAAGTCGTCGCGCATGCAGCCTTTAGATGTGGATCATCCTAGTCGTCTGTATTGCAACAAAAATCCAGCCGCCTCCAGACTCCCCAAAAGACACATATTTTGTAAACCCTCGAAAGCACCACCCACGAAATAAAAACCTCAAACAACTCTCAGGACAGGATTCCATCCTCCATTCGTCGTTCAGTGTTCGGGTTTAGGGATTACTCTGCATGGGATAATAATCGCGCCCCCCCCCCTGGACCTGAGAGAAAGAAAATTACAGATTTTCCATCAAAACGACAGAGTTGTTGGGGGTGCAATTTTCGAAAATGTACTTTCCCCGAAGGGCGCTGTGTGGGGGAGTTTAGGGGTTAGGGGTGTGTGTAGGGTTTAGGGTCTGTCAGAGCGTCATTAACCCCCCTTGAATCCCCTTGATTATTATCCCGTGTAGAGTGGGGTTTGGGGTTCAGGTTCGTGACGAATGAGCACGTTATCAATGATGCCAAGCATGTGAGCTTGCAGCTCTTGCTGTACGGTGAGCAGCAATGGGAGGTGGATGCAAGAGCGATTCGTAGCAATAATACACAAGGGTTGTGGTTAAAGGGACCCAATTCTCAAAGAATATGGGCCAGCTTGTTGAACCCAGGGAGTATTTGTGGCTTGGGTTGCTAAAATTGTCTGGGCCATCGCGAAGCCTTCTCCAATATTTTGTTTCGATTGTGTTTCCCGTCTGAATATCTCCGAGCAAATACGGGGCCGTGTGGTGCGATGACTCGTCAGCTCACAACGTTCTTTTTATTTAAATTTGTTTTAAGAAGAACCATTGCCGATCAACAAGCATTGCTGGTCGCGATTGTGGTTGAGGTATCCAAATCTCGAAGAATAAGGACAAGCTTGGAATAGTTGCTTCCCACAGCAGACAGAACCTATGGGGCACATTGGTGCCCATTGGGCCAGTAGGCCCATGGACTGCATGGACCCCATCGGGCCCATTGGGGGCCCAAGCCGGCGGCGGGCGCGGCGGGCGGCTGCCAGCGGCGGAGGCCGGCGGGCGCACGTTGCATGGACGGTGGGCGGGCGGCGGGCGCCTTCCTCTGTGGCGCCATTTATTAATGCATTGGGCAACTCAACCAAGTAAAATTCAAGCATGCTTTCAATTTTGTTTTTGGAAGGGGTGGTTCAAAATCGAGTTTTGTCCGATCCGGATCCATATCGGGGTTGCAGACAGCTTTGAATTTCAAGACGACCCCAATGGGACCAGTCGCGGGGTCTGAAACCTAGATTTGCAACGTTTCAGTTGGCATTCTTTTTTTGGGGGGGGGTTGGGCAACTCAAATTTATGAACGACCCCCTTTATTAACAGGAGGTGCCCATTAAGGGCAGGCGTGGAATATTCGGGAATCCAAAGCCAGCCAAGGTCATGTCAACACCATGCCAATATATTCAAAGTGTATTGATTGGTTGGCTCCACAGAGCATTGTTTGGGCATTGGCAGTTAAACCAGAATTAATAGGAAAACCAAGAAATCCAAGAAACCAAAAAGTGATTTATTGGTAAATCGAAGTTTTACACATAAATATGACATTTGCTGTTTGATTTCGTTTTTTGGTTTTCTTATCTTTCGTAGCACGATATACTTTTGGCTTGTTTTTGCTTCTAATGGATCTTCCAGCTCTACAGTGATTTAATTTTAGGGCGATTTTCTTGCAGCGCTTCTCCTTTCTAAATCACCAGTGTATATGCATCACATACTTTTGCATTATACACACCCGGTGACAAGCACAAACAAAATTCAGAAATTTACTGGATCCGACGACTTACCAGTTACAAATAATATGAAAACATCAAACGAGCTCTTTATTTAGAAACAGCTATTTTGAAGCATGACCGGAGTTAGGACCCCGCACAAAACCAATGCTGCCAACCCGAAGTTAATTAGGCAATGAATCCACGGGCCTAATCAGTTAGAAAATTGAGGAGGGTTAAAAATGTTACTGGGTAGGTAATTACTGGGGCCCAATATTAATGGGGTAAGAATGGTGATTACACCTCATTTAGATTTCACCCCATCAAGAAAGAATATATATATATATATATATTTATATATATATATATATATATATATAAGGAATCTAAGAAGGAATATATTCTCCTGAAATGGACAGAACAGGGGGCCGCGCCCCCCTGTGGTGTCATATTTCATATATATATATATATATGAAATATATTCCACCTCCATGGGGTTTAGTCTACATGGGTTTAATCCTTATTTCATCAACCCCCATGGGTATTAAACCCCATTAACAACCTTCCAATCCTTGGGTGTCGTCGGGAGAGTGGTTTGCAATAGATGTGTAACATTGTCGAACGATAGGTGGACCTTAATTTTGGGGTTTAGGGTTCATGGTTTATGGGATTAATAGGATATATATATATATATAAATAAATATGGGACTTTTTATATCAATTCTCGGTCATTTCGGGTTTCGCCTCATATGGACATTGGGAGGTTCTAATATAGGGCGAAAGACTGGTGGGAAGCTAATTAAGATTTTGCCCGCCAGGGAAACCCATTTTTGGTGTTTCTTTGGCCAACTTTCGGGGAAAGTACATTTTTTGAAAAACAAGCCCAACAAAAAATCAGTTATTTTCGGGGAAATATATATATATATATATATATATATATATGGGATTCCCTGTGATAGGCGGATGTCGTCTCCGTATGCCCGAAGTTCGACTTGTCTCTCTTGGTGTTGCGCGAGCCGGAGAAGTTCATGAAGGCAGGGGTCAAACACATCCGCCTATGTCGCCATATAACGCAGAATTGATTCGGTTATTGTATTAATTGAACATGCAAGCATCACCCTGGCACCGCACACATCTCTTCAACAAAATATAAAGAAATTTGCAAGTTTGTCTGATCCAGGATCTCGGACCAAGAATATCTTAAGTTTTGCATGCCTCCAGCGCCGTCTAAAACGACATGAGCGGTTCGGCGCCTTCGGTGCCGCTTTCTATTCGAATCGTTGCGTGACTCGGCGCCGTTTTCTATTTGTATGATTCAGAGGTTCGGAGCCTTCGGCACCGTTTTCTATATGTTTCGTTTGTTCGTCGGCACGCGTGCTTGTCATGCGATGTTCGAATTTTTATTAGCAGAATAGACAAGAGATTGGGGCCGCCGAGGCCTGGCTTTCTTATGGAAAAAAACCCTAAATCCTAAACCCTTGACTGGTCCAGCCTTGGCTCAAGCTCTTTGCAGATCGGGATTGAGGCAAAGTCATGCTCATGGCGGAAGCGGTTCAGGCACGAAGGAGGCGTGCCAGGGGGAATGGCCACAGCTCCCCAGTTGCGGCCGGCACCGTTCAATAAGGCGCCGTGGGGCCCCTCTACTCGCCATCCTCCGAGGCAGCATTGCACAGCGCCGCCGCAGTTTTGTAGTCCTGCTCCGTGAGCCGTGCGCAGCAGGCCCCCTCGCTCAGCGTCTCAGCGGGGGGGGAAGACGACGCCGTCCTCATGCAGCCCGTGCTCCTGGCAACCAGCGAGTGGTATGTGAGGGCAAGCCCTGGCCAGCATAACAGCACAACCCACTGGATGGAAGCTGCGGCTTAACATCCGTTGGGAGAACTGCTAACCATCTGTGAGGATGGAAGCGGCAACCTCCATGAGGTAAGTGCTTAGTGCATAAGTGCACCAGGTGCCCTGCACACACCGCATGAGTTTGCATTGTTTTCCCTTGCTGCTATGCGATTGGAGGGGGGTGGGGGCGGGGGATGGGACAGCACGATCCAGTGGACTGCTCCACGGATCATACTCAACTCCACTACTCTTACTTCTTTGGAAGAGGAGTGAGCGAGTTATCGGGGGGAGTGAGCTGTTGCAACTGGCAAGTGGTAGCAAGGGGTTGTCGCAAACGCCTTTTGTCCAGTACGCTGTGATAAATCTGCCAAGTATCTCACCGTAGGTAGATGCATATTGGATTTCATCTTTTGACAGAGAACAGTGCAAACCCTTGACTGGTCCGGGGGATCAGATTTGCTTATCCAGTGTTGACACTAGTAATGAAACCCTTGATCGTTGCCTGTTTCGGCGCCGTTTTGTATTTGTATGATTCAGAGTTTCGGTGCCTTCGGCGTCGTTTCCTCTATGTTTCGTTCGTTCGTCGACACGTGTGCCCGCCATTTGATGTAGGCAAGCCAGACCTTCAAATTGGGTACCCGAGTAGATTAGAAATTGGGGCCGCCGAGACCTGGATTTCTTATGGGAAAATCAAGTCCCAATAAATATGGGCAATATATATATATATATATATATATATATTTCATACATCTTATAAACCCAAACCCTAAACCCCTGGGAGTTCCGCTGAGCGCCCTTCGGGAAAATTACATTTTCGAAAAATGCACCCAAAACAAAATCGGTTATTGTTTATGAAAAGTCTTTGTTTTTTTGAACATATGTGTTTTTCATGTTTGCTCGCCGTGGTGCAGTTCAAGCAATATCTGGTCCGGCGTATCAGATTTGCGTACCCAAAGTTGACAGTAGTAGTGAAACAAGGTTTGTTGGTTGGTAGAGAAATATGTCTTTGCTTCGTACATTTGATTGGAACAAGCAACGTTCACTTCAAAATGATTTGGGGGGTGTCTACAGGGCCAGGCGGCACAATAATTTAAGGGGTTTAAGGATCCCCTCAAATCCGCTCATATTCAGTGTTGACATTAGTAGTGAAACAGTTTCTGTTGATTGGTAGAGAAAAATATGTTTGCGTCCTACATTGGAAGAAATAGCGATGCACTTCACAACAATTTGGGGGATGTCTACAGGGCCAGGCGGCGCAATAGTTTAGGGGGGTTAAGGACCCCACTTAAATTATTGCGCCGCTCATGCAAGAATGCCCAAAATGCCCACCGCAACGAAAACAGAGGAGAGGCGGTGGCCGAAGGCCGCCGCTCCCCTTTGTTTTCATTGCTTATGGAGTTTGGGCACTCTTGCATGAGCGGCGCAATAATTTAGGGGGTGGCCTTAACCCCCCTAAATTATTTCGCTGCTTGACCCTGTAGAGCCCCCTCAAATTATTGTGAAGTGCGCCGTTCTTATTTGCATTGTTGGGAGCATTTCTGCAATTCTTGAGACCATCGCCCCTACCAGCTGTGTAGACGGTGTGTTTATTCTTACTCACAGAGTGTAAAGGGAGTGCTATATTTCTCGTACGTGTTTCGTGATATATGATCTCGCTACTAGGTGCATACTTACATTGTATATTCGATTCAATTCCCAACACCTAAAACTGGTTGTGAAGGATTAAGTAGACTTGCATTAGAAAGCCGGCATGAGAATGTTCCCGAACTCGGCCCTAACAGTGAAATCACGGTGCATAGAAAGGATTGAGCTGAGTGGAAACGATTACACAAACTTGTTAATTGGATAGGCAAACTGACATGACCAGGGTAAAATGGATATTGGCGGCCTGCCCTGTCGAAGTGACAAGGCCTTTGTAGTCAGCCCGTGCTTCCACTTGGCCTGCACATACAGGACCAAGCTTCCTAGGGAGTTAACAAGTTTTTGGATGGTGGAAACTGGATTGCTGGATAGGATGGTTAGACTACACGGAATATCATGTGCACCTTGTCCGTCATTCTATTCGCAAGTGGTACGAAGTTGGCACAATGTTTGACGATTGTGGTACGAAATTTGACGAGCTTAGTACGAAATACAATCCCGAAGTGAGCAAGTATAGGAGTAAATGCAGCTCCCGAGGGGTGTGTTTGCTTACTTAGAGTGTATATTTGATCACTTCGGGATTGTATTTCGTACCAAGTTCTTCAAAGTTGGTACCATAACAGGCAAACATCGTACCGATTGCGAAGAGAATGACGGACAAGGTCCTCATGATATTGCATGTATTTAACAATCCTATCCAGCAATCCAGTTTCGACCACCCCAAAACCTTGGAAAACGTTACAATCGGCAAATGTCGTACCAACTTCGTACCAGTAATTGAGAAGAGGATGCTGGGACCACGAGCTTGCCCGAAGGTATATATATATATATATATAGATATAATAGGAATATATATATATATATATATATATATACGCCCTCAAACCCTAACCCCTGGGAGTTCTTTTGAGCACCCTTCGGAGAAAATACGTTTTCAAAAATGCACCCCCAAAAATATCGGTCGTTTGTTGAAGAAAATCTGTCATTTGTTTGGCGTTGGAGGCTAAACCCTATTTTCCGGCCCCGGTGCCCTAAACCGCATTGGTACGAAGGCTCTGTGCCACTCAGAGCCAAGACCGCATTGCGTGGACCCCGCCCCCCCAAACAAGTTTTTGGTGGAAACCTCAGTGAACAGCGCTCCTTGGGAAGGGGTCAAATTGGAAGGTAGTTGATGGGGTTTGATAGCAATGTGGTTTATTTAAAATGGAGATTGCACGCCATT
>Ga0099797_101259_pt1 | contig 13914 bp, 6 predicted proteins | sample Uncmet_Sort48C_1_FD_89871 | JGI IMG/M metagenome (GOLD analysis project Ga0099797, IMG submission 89871) | Marine eukaryotic communities from CALCOFI LINE 67, Pacific Ocean - C012_Sort48C_1 | ecosystem: Environmental > Aquatic > Marine > Oceanic | place: Pacific Ocean: Monterey Bay | collected... | reverse complement strand
GTCGGAGAATTGAAGTGGTGCGTCGTGGCCTGTCTTGTTCGGGAAACATTTCGCAGATCGTCAAAATATGTTGTCAGTGGCGATATTCCCGTATCAAAAGCAGCGCGATTAATCATCGTGTTCACCGCCTGGAGATCTTCGAGCATAAATTAATCAGATCTCATCGGCGCCGGGAATTTCCAGGACGGTCGTCTTCCCAATCATGGGATCAACGATGTAGATGAGGTTTTTGGGACTATCTTCCTCATGCCCGTTACGGTTTGGCGACAGATCCGGGATATCATATCAAAATTGAAAACCCGCACTACGGTAGGAAAGCATTTTGCGTCAGTTCTTTGCTGACAGTGATTTTAGAGCTTTAAGCTTGAACGTCAATAAGTTTGAACGTAGTGCGTCAGTAAACGCGGTTTCGGATTCCGGAAGTGTGTTGCAGTAGGTGTTAGGATTCAAATTATAAGTCTTGTATTGACGATCGGCGTTGTTTTGCACTCGGTTGGATTGACGATCGGCATTTTTTTGTATTCGGTTGGATTGATCATTGTGGATTCCGGGCGCGGAATTTAGTTTGAGTTTCAATTTTTTGAGTCTATCAGATAATGATTTATAAGATGAGTGTATAGCGATAAATCGATCTGGTTTCAAAGATGAGTGATTTTTGCGAAAGTGGCAGTCCTTAAGTTTTTGCGTATGGTAGGTCCTTTTTGCGTGAGTGATTGAATTTGTTTTGATGCAAGATTCGAGAACTGATTAATTTCTGAGAGAATTTTGGATGTAATGATATCGGTGATTGATGGTTATCCAGAAGTGTCGGCAATTTAAATCCAATACTCAATTTTATTGAATGTGATTGGTTAATTTTCTCAAAACTCCCAAAAATCTCCAAACTCCCAAAAATCTCCAAACTCCCAATTGAAATCTCCCAATTGAAATTTCATAAATCTCCAAATTTTAATCGAAAATCCATTCACAGCAGGGCGCTTGAAACTTTAAGTATTTGATTGAAAGTAGGAGGTAGAGTAACTGCAGCTGGCCAGTTGGCAGCTTTTGTTCATTTCTTGTTGTATTTCGTTTGATTTAGCCACTCTGTGTTGTATTTCGTTTGATTTAGCTGTTCTGAATTTCTGTGTTGTATTTGTTTGCCTTTGTTTGCTGAATTAGTGAGATTTTCAATTTTCTGTATTTTCTTTGACGTATTCTATCTGTATTGCCATTTCCAGTCTAACAGAACGTTGTAACGATCATTCTCTTTGCTTTTTTTGGTCCACAATATTTAGAATTTTTGCCATTCCGATTCGAGTCGAGTCGAAGTGTTTTTTTTTTTTTGGTCATCTCTCTATAACGAATTGAAATTGTAATTGTTTTTCTTGTTGCCGTTTCTCAAATTATTTCGTTTCTCATATTCTTGCCAGTCCGAGTTTCTTGAAGGCTAGCAAGAGCAGCATAATTATTCAAAAAAAGAAACTCCATCTCGAAGATGATGGATTTCGATTCAGACGATGACTTCGCGTTTCCACGCGTGAAAACCGAAAACACGAATCTCGGCTTGAAATCCGAGTTCTTCCGTACGCTGGCTGAGCAAAGCCAGCAACAGGAGCTAGATCAAATAGACCAGATCAATGATCTGGAACAGATCAATGCTCTGGGAAATCAGTATCTCAATGGAAATAATGCCAATTTCCAAGAGCCAAATTCGTATCATCTCGCCATACCAGCCGTTGGCGCAGAAGAAGCAACGGCGCCATCGGCGCCGCTACCCACGGAAGGCGCCCCCTCAGCTCCAGAGCCCACGGATGTCAACAGCGGGGATAATATGCTAGGTTTTGATGACGAAGGAAGACCTTTATTAGATCCTTCAGGATTGGATCCTTCAGGACAAAATAGAGGAGATCATATGGTAACCGCTCAGAGTTCGGGACCCAATGGCAACAATAATAGACTCGGTGGAAGACTCGGCGCAGAAGGTCAAAGACTCGGCGCAGCCGATGGTGCTACTTCACCTGCAAACTCCTGTGCGAATTCTTCCCTAAAATTCGGAAAAGTCCCTATAGACGCGAGTAACATGTTCCCGACAACACCACGGCCAGAGGGATTGCCAGAAGGTGCGGACGAAGTTATGATGGCGGATTGGAGTAGCTTCTCGCTTTTGAGGAGAAGGCATGAAGTCAATGTAGGAAGTGGTGATGGGAATGGCAGTGGTGGTAATGAAAATGGTAACAATGGTCCTAGTTTGAGTAATAATCCGAAACACCGGCACGTCAATCCCTATTTAGGTACCTGGCGTTTTATCCATCAAATCGGACAGGGTGGGCAAGGGACAGTTTGGCAGGCGAGGCAGGACATTCCAAACTGTTCAAAAGTCACCGAAAAACTCTACGCCGTGAAGACACTAGTTGCGAAAACCCCAGAAATGCTGACGCGTTGTTGGCGTGAAATCCAATTCCTCGACAAACTCCAAGATAATCCGCATGTCGTAGATGTTTACGCCCGCGCAGTCCATATGCCAAGTCGAACGATTTTCTTGATAATGGAGCTCGCAGATTGCGATTTTAGTTCGTATTTGAGGGAGAGAAGGAAGTCTGGGAGTCCTTTGTCTCTGCAGGAGTTCTTCGAGTTCTGGTCGCAGATTGTATTAGGGGTAGCACAAGCGCACGATCAGAAAATCCTCCATCTAGATTTGAAACCGGAAAATTTCTTGATGTTCGGCGTAGGGAGATATCACAATAGTCTGATGGAAGTGGAAAAGCACGAGAAATCTTCTGATTCTCAAAAGAAGAATAGTCAAGCCCCCGGGGCTACCCCGGTCCCAATCTACCCTCGTCTAAAAGTAGCAGACTTCGGCGTCGCGGTACAAGTGCAACACTCGATGACACATGTTTCAGCTCTTGATCCGGGGGGCACGTTATTCTACCGGTCACCAGAATCATTTATGCCGGAAGAGGACGATGAGGATGATTTGTATTGTGTGAAGGAGGAAGAAGAAGGTGAAGAGGAATTCCAATGTGGAGCGGGTGCTATGGGTCGGTTGAATTCGGGAAACAATGGAAATAATTCGAAGAGCAATAAATCTAGAAACAATCATGGAAGTAGTGCATCTGGTTCGAAATCTCGAGAAAAAGACGATGAAGGTGCAGGTGCGGTTAGGTTGCGGGGAGCAGCGGATGTGTGGGCTGTTGGTGTTATGGGTTACGAAATGGCATTAGGCGTGAATCCGTTCAGGGCGTTGTTAAGAACGCCGAAAAGATTACCTGTGATTCTCAGTAACCCGAATTTGCGCATATTGTTTCCGGAATACGTCGATATCGTGCCGGCCGGAGGACAAAACTCGAAAGAATCTTTCAACGAGCCTCAAAGTCACCAGAGTCACGGACAAAACATTGGATCAGTCTACTCGAAACATTCAAATACACAAGAACCTAACTCGATGACAGAAGAGACTCTCCTTCTCGATAGACACTTGACAACAAATGCCCAACAGGCTCAGCAAGTCCGCGACCAGCAGATCGAGTTCAACCGGTACTGTAAACAGATGTACACGCAGTCGATGTATTTGATTCAACAATGTCTTCTTCAATCACCCAAACTCAGAATCAAAACCGATAGACTCCTTGAAGGCGTCTCGTCGATTGCGAATGGGTCGATGTATCTGTTTAACACGGTGAGTATAGAGCAATTAATGCGCGAAGTGAATTTCACGAAGCCAAACAAAACAGGGGCTGTGACGCGGTGTTATTCGATTGTGCCGTTGAATTCTCTTCATCATGATAAAAATCATCCGCATTTACCGGGATCGTTGAGTACACAGACGGTCGGATCAACAGTGCCGGCTTCGGGGACAAATTCAGGGACGAATGATACCAACACCTCTTCCAAAGACTCGCGAGAGAGTCAACAGAGAAAAGACAGTCAGCAAAGAGACAGCAATGGTCTCAAGAAGGTGAACTCTAATGAAAATGGTCAAAATCAGAATGGAGGAGACGACTCCAACAATGAGACCCATGATGCAATATTGGCGGCGTTTAGACTTAAACCACGGGGTCTGGCTGACTCAGTGAGTCTTGTGGAGAATGTCACCTTGGAGAAAGAAAACGCAACGCAGAACGGAGACCAAAACCCAAAACGCCACTCCTCGATAGAAGAGGTCAATAGCGCAGGAGATGATGTCAAGCATCCACAACCAATGCCGCAAGTCGGAATTCCACCAAACATACAAAGCAACGCGCAGCCGGTGCAGCCGAACTTGCAACAAGGAAAATTCGTCCCACAGGTCCCGATGTCGGTTAACGGGGGAATGTGGGGCAAAAATAATATGCTTGGTCATCCTGTGAAAGGTCATCCTGTGAAACCAATTGTACACAATGGAGGCGTTGTAGGGGGGATTACTGCTGGGACTATGCAGAATCATCATATGCAGAATTTCAATTATCCCACAGCAAGTACAACGGCAGTACCTGGGAATTCAAATTCGAATTCAAATTGCCCAAATTCTGCAGATTCTTTGAAATCAGGGGCTCCGCAAAGTCAAAATCCTCAAAGTCAAAATAATCCTCAGAGTCAAGGTCCTGTATCATCTTCGATACATCCATCTTCTTCGATGCATCCATCATCTTCGATACATCCATCTTCTTCGATGCGTCCATCATCTGTCCTTCACCCCGCTCACAATGAATTACCGGTCGGACTCGGGGGCCAGCATCTTCCCAATAGTACTGGTCAGATAGCACACCATCCTCCCAATAGTACCGGTGGCATCTATCAGAATCCCGGAGGAACACACACTCTCCACAACGGTCAACAGCAATTATACAACACTACTGGTCCAGGACCTCACGACAATTACACCCTCACAGAAAGCCAACACCTTCAAGAAGAGGAAAAAAAGCGTTTCTGCTGCTGCCTTTGTACCCGTCGCCAACGCCATGTGGGAATCATCGTGATTGTCGTCGGGTGTTTGATTTTGGTTGCCGGGATCGTCAGTTTGATCATTTACATTGTCTGGAGCCGTTCTGTGTCGGCAAATAATAATTCGAGAGGAAATTCAAAAAGATATATTCCGGGGATATCTGGACCTTCTGGGAATATCCGCAATCCGAGTTTCTTGGAGAGGAATGAGCAGGTAACCGTATCGGCTGATACGAGACTATCGGCGGAAGAAAGAGACGAAGAAGATTCGACGATGAAACACAAGACACAACATTCCAACTCCATTGACAAAAGACGACAAGACTTCTTGAAAACAGGCTCTACAGGCTCTCACACGGTTTTGAGAAAAACTGGCATCCTGATTCCGCCGCCTGGCACTTTCGCAAAGTCTTTGCCAAAGAAACCTGCGAGCGGAGAAAGAAGGGAAAGACAACGGAAAAGGCGGACAAAAGAAACGAAATTTTGGAATGCGTGGAAAGAGTTTACACAAGAAAAGCCTGTCTTTAGCCATTCTGAAAGTGACAACAAAAAGACAGAAAACAAAAAGACAGAAGGAAAGACAAAAGATCAAAGAGTTGAAATAAAATCCACAAACGATATGGAACCAATCGCATTGGAATATTTGGATTGGCTGAAAGAACACAAAGAGAGAAAAGAAGAAGAAGAACACAAAGAGAGAAAAGGATTGGCTAGTACTACAGAAGATTCAGAACAGAAGCTCCAACAAAAATGGAATTTACTTTCCTTGAATAGCAAAAAAATTTTGGTACACCTCCAATATTTGAGGGATCTTCTCAATTCTACAGAATTCACGGATTGGTGCGGACCTTCATGTGGTGGCAATAAGAATCAGATGGCGAAACCAAAAACAAAGGTCTACATGCTCCAAAGATTTGCTCAATTCGAAAATGCTAAGCTCATTGAAAAGGAAAATACTAAGTCTATTGGAGCAAATGCTAAGTCTATTGGAGGAGCAAAAAGTCAGAATAAGAATAAGAAGATTGTCCTTTGGCCAGAAGAATTAGATGCACTCCTAGACCATGATAAGAAAGAATTAGATGCTAAGACAGACCAAAAAGAAGAACTCTTGGACGGTGTAATCACACTTGCTATCAGCTTGAATAGTGTGTACAGAGACCTCAGCTTCAATGAATACTACGAAGCCATCACATTGAGGCTCTGAACGACCAGCTGATCATTGGCCACCAAGCTGAACTGGCCAAGAAAATGGCCACCAAGATCAATCATTGGCCAAGAAAATCATTGGCCACCAAGATCAATCATTGGCCAAGAAAATCATTGGCCACCAAGATCAATCATTGGGGCTGCGTGGATCATTTGCATCCTAGTGTCATTGACTTGGTGTGCATTGTGTCCTAGTGTCTTTGATAGTTCAGCTGATGTAAGGCTGGTAGTAGATCTTTGCAATCTTTGCAAGAGTGTCTTTGACTCAGCTGATGGCTGTTGGCAGGGCAAGAGTGTCTTTGACTCAGCTGATGGCTGTTGGCAGGGCAGGAGTGTCTTTGATAGTTCAGCTGATGTAAGGCTGGTAGTAGATCTTTGCAAGAGTGTCTTTGATTCAGCGTATAAGCTATATTAGGGATGAGTACAGTCAGCAGAAAAACCTTGTGTCTGAAGACTATAAGAAAAGGGATACGCAGGGCGATCACTAAAAAAATATGGAAATATGAAGGCTGGAAATAATATTGGTGGGTGCCACTGGGTGATTGGGGAAATATATTATAATGGATGGATATGGGTGGGTGATTGGGGAAATATAATGGATGGATATGGGTGGGTGAGTGAGGAAATATAATGGATGGATATGGGTGGGTGAGTGAGGAAATATAATGGATGGATATGGGTGGGTGATTGGGGAAATATAATGGATGGAAATTGGTGTGTGGATTCAAGGATCAGTGAGGAAATGGACTCAAGGGCACATCGAGGCAATGGACTCAAGGATACATCGAGGAAATGGATTCCATCAAGGAAATGGATTGCATCAAGGAAATGAATTCCATCAAGGAAATGGATTCCATCGAGGAAATGGAAAACTAGCAGGGTGGACTCAGTCAGACTGAAGAGGTGTCGTTTTCTATTCTGAGAAGGATATTCTAGACAAATTGACAGCTTTTCTAAAGATAATTTCTTTCAAGACAATTTTGCTCAAAGTGTAAGAGTTGTTTACAGTTTCAAAACGTAAGAGTCGTTTACTCACGAAGTTTTCAGAACGTAAGAGGGGCCAGTTTATTCAACAAGTTTCGTGTATTCAACAAGTTTCAAGACCAGTTGTGACACAGATTTCAGATTTTTTTTTTTCGATTGCAAATTGCCTTCTGTATTCGTCTATGTCTCGTCAATTACAATTGCCGGGCCTATTGCCCGATCTTTATTCTTCAAACTATTCCTAAGGCTATTCGTCAAATTCTGTTTTCTTCAAACTTTATTTTTCTTGATATAATGATATTCTGTGCAGTTGAATTTTTCGAATTTCCAACTCATTATTCCTATGGCAACGTTTTTCAAACTCATTATTCCCATGCCAATTCCTATGGCAACACAGCAGCAACGATTCCGATTGTTGATTTCCAGATTGTTGATTCCCATTGTGCCGTAAGCGTACAGGGGTTCAATGCGTTGCAAGCGTTCTTACAGGGGTTCACTGAGTCTCTGTCATGATTTAGACGTACAGTACTAAATCATGAGTCTGTTTGCGATTCGTTCTTCATTCTCATGCAATGATAGCCGTCGTAGTCACGTGTGCCTTCAAGTTTGAGTCGCCTTCGAGATCAATGTCATTGTTTAAATTCGTTCAGATTGAGTCTTTGTTACCAGGCTGGCAAGTTAGTCTCTGACGCCCACGATAAATGCAATTGTCTCGTTGCCCTGAGTATGCACGCTGGGTCCAAGTAGGGAGTCTCTGTGTCGGTGGAAGTGTTGGGTCAAAGTTGGGTTTGACCAATATGGCCATGATGATGCAGTGATAGCGAGTTTAGATCTGGCAAAAGGGATACTCTGTCATGAATCATCGTCGTCTTCTATTGGCATGTGCCTCTATATTTCATTCGTTTCCTCAAATTCGACAGCAGCGTGACAGTGTATTGTATTACGGTCCGGAGCCGTAGTTTATAACGATATCGTTGTGCAATATCATATTGCCAATATGATACGGTAACCAGGGTCGGAGCTATGATTCGATTCCAGAATAATTGATCAGGACCTGTATCCTGATACCAGTGAGGGCGAAGTCCAAGAGTCTAGAGCAGCATGCCGTTAAATTTAGAAGGACCGGTTGAAATTTAAGTCTAGAGGAGCATTAGAAGGCTCAAGAGAGCAGCATTAGAAGGTTGAAAAGTCTAGAGCAACGTTAGAAGGCTCAAGAGAGCAGCATTAGAAGGTTGAAAAGTCTAGAGCAACGTTAGAAGGCTCAAGAGAGCAACGGTAGAAGGAACACAGGAGAAACGGTAGAAGGAACACAGGAGAAACGGTAGAAGGAACACAGGAGAAACGGTAGAAGGAACGAAAGAGCCACGGTAGAAGTCTCAAGAGAGCAACGGTGGAAGGTGCAAAAGCGAGATTCTGACTACGTATCTCAGTCTATAGGTGCGATTTCAGCTGATCGGCACCATGTGACTACAGTCAGACAGTTGCGTATCGGAAGACTTGAACTTTGATGGCGCATTGGAGTTGTGATTTCACAGTTTGAATATCATGGCAGTTGTCGTGTTTCAAAAATCGTGTGTAAGGAGACTACTTAGTAGTAGTCTATTGCTTTATAGTAGATTGCTTTGTATAGCCTTTGTATTCATGAATTCTGTATTCATGAATTCTCTCTCAAATTCTCAGCGGCAGAAATTGTGACGGTGTAGTCATATTCGTATTTGTCAAATAGTTTGAATGTTGTGACGGTGTAGTCACATTCTAGGCGATTCCCGATTAATGCCAGTGATTCTTGAATGATGCCAGTGATTCCAGGTGATTCTTGATGCCAGAAAACAACGTATTACCAATGAAGGAATTCAAAAGCAGTGAAGGATGCCGAAGTGTCGAGTTTCGATGTGAAGTTTCACAGAAATATAATTGTTTGACTCGAGATCAAAAGCAGCATGCTCCAAGTTTGAAGCTTGTTTTGCTATATTTAGTTTTGTAAAAAAGTTCATTGTTGTCATTTTATGATGCATTGTGTTCTCATCAGATGTTTAGGGGGTTTGATTTCGGAATGACATATAGCGTCGTCATTAGCGAGGGTGTGCGGATCATTGTATGCGGTTATAATAGTCATGGCGTTTGTTATTTTCGTGAATCATTGTTTCATGGCGTCATTTGTTTGTTATTTCCGTAATTGTCTCAATATTTATGGCGTATGCTATATTTTCCTTAAGTGGTTCCAATGATTCTGCGATGGCATTCGATAGAACGGTATTCGATAGAATGGCACGCGATAAGACGGCATTTAGTATGATTTTGCGAAGCGGAAGTGTAATCAGTAATCTGGCAAATTTGAAAAATCAAAAACTTCATTGCGACCGTTATCATGCTAAAATTATTTCGAAAAATGTTCTGCGTTTTTCTACAAAATTTGATTTGAATCTGCATTCTAAATTTGATTTTCTCATTTCCGAACTCAAAAAAATCCAGCAACTCTTTTGCGAAGTTCGACTCCTCTTCGACGTTCACAGTATTTTCTTCCCTATTCAAACAAATAAAATGCCAAAAGTCGTCCCCTCCTCGATTCTCGTCATTTTTGGCGGAAGTTTCGAGTCTTGCCAGTTGGCACAGGCAATTCGGATGCCAACACGCATCAACCGTGCTGGGGCGTCTAGCAGTAATCAGAACCCGACAAGAAGCGCAAAAAAGGCGGCAAAGGGCCGACGACGATCTGAGAAAAATGTCAGTGACCATGGTGATTGTGCCAAGAGCGAGATCGGGTCGCAAGTCTCAGAAATCAACTCTGATATGCTGTCCGACGTGCGGTCGATTTTCAGCGATTCCAGTACGAATACGAAGACGTGTCCACAGCGTCAACAAAAGATTGATGAGCCACGTGACGGCCTATCGAACCGAGCCGGCTGTTTGAAAGTTAAGAAACCCGACTACAATTGGGGACCATTTGAATCGGGGAGCAATGATGAACTTTGCTGGGTTGATCTAAAAGATGCTTGCTCGACGCCTGCCGATCAGCCCAATTCTTCCAGAATTGACAGTCTCTTGCGTTCTTTGAATCTGAGAAAGTGAGCAGCATTCTTCCTCTGAGGAAGTGAGCCGCTCACTGAGCAAGCTGATCTCTTCTCTATGAGTCTGCGATCCTCCATACCATTTGCGATCCAAATCATGCCATCTACGATTCAGATCATGGCGCAGCCCAGGAGTGCACAGCTCGTGATGATCCCGGAGCAGATCCGGATTGGTTTGAAGGACATACCGGCTCGAAACAAGAAAAAAAACGACTGGTAAGTAAACTCGACTGGTACTAAGTAAACTCTGAGGGATATCGTCTTCAATGTTTCGTCATACCCACCGACTTCAGTTGAAGTCCAAGGACGAAGTTATTGAGTTTGGAGTCGCATTATCGTCTCCAAGCTCCATATAATTTGGAATTCAATCACCTCCACATTGAGATTCGAATCGTTGTAGTAACATTCAAATATATGATATCTTCGTCCGAAAAAGCTCACAATTGCACTCAAGATTTCTGTGGTCAACCAAGTAATGAAATTCAAAAAAAAATGAAATGACTCCTTCGAGTACATAATTTTCATCAGTTTTCGAAACTTAGCAACATATCATGACTCATTACAGCATGTATTTACCTCAGAGAGCATGAGAATCTAGCAAGTTGAAGTAATTAAATTGAAGTCAGTACAGTTTTTCAGATAGTAGAAAATAATTTCAAGAACATAAATAGTTCTAAAGTGAGTGCGTTCAGGTAGCAGGCTAGCAGCTGAGTAAATCCATGTCATATAAGACTAAGTAAGTATAGAATTGCAATTCGACGGTTGCCGGCATCAGATCGTGGATTGATTGATCCAGAGGATCTACGATCTGATCCAGGTCTTGATCATGTCTAGTTTAGATGAGTCTATTGCGTCTTCAATCTACCTGCATTTTGGTTTTGTTAGTGGTGAACAATCATTCTGGGTTTGTTAGTAGTCACTGAACAATTTCCATGGCAAGTAATGCAGGGGGAGACGGTGACTCAACTTGAACAATGGAACATGCAATCACCATCGTCATCAGGATCGAAATTTGAAGTTTTGCAGACATCAGAATCATAGTATCAGGAAAGTTCAACAGATGAACATGACATGCACATACATATGATTATTGCCGCCAGCTAAGTGATTGCGAATTTGCGGGGCAGCAAGGACTTGTTAAAAAATATTTGGAATGAGACATGAGGCTATGGATTTTTTTTGTGTTCTTAGACTTGTGGCCAGGTTATCAATCTGAGCCGCGCGAAAAAAGTACAGTCTGCGGGGCGCGAAAGAGTACGGTTTTCGAGAGAAGAAAACATTATACATGTCTATAGGGCAAACAGAAACTATCTTCGGTGCAAAACACATACTCATTGCAATAACGATTTTGGCTGGGCATCGAATTTGATTTTCCGCAATAGAGCTGAGTTGAGCGATTGAAATCATTTGGAATTGAAGCTTTTGAATTCGAAAATTTCTGACTCGATTTGTTCCAGTGACCGTCGTGCCAAACAGATCTTCGTTTTGTTTGTGAGAGTTTGGAGCTCAAGCTTCAAGCCACAATAGGCAGAGCCGCTTGTATTCTGTTTGAGGCAGTTTCTGTCGCGCAATTTTGTTTCTGTACAGTTTTCGGTAGAGTTCTTGATTTTCTTCACAGATACATAGTTCATAAGGTTCACACGTGCATAAAGAAAGATGCCGGCATCCCTTTCATTCGCGCCATGTCTCAGTCGAGCAAAATGTCTCCGACTCCGAGTAATGCAGCATTTCATCCTGATTCGCATGATAGCAACGATGATGGTGCTGAAAGACACAGGAGCTGAGGGCGCTAAAGCAGGAGCTCAGAACCAAGGGCGAAGAAGTGCGAAGAAGAACAAAAACATAAAAAGGCTCAGCCTCGACAAAAAAAATCTTCGCATGTGGGAAGAAAGAACATCCGGCCCCAGTAGAGACAACGGAGGAAATAAAAATGGCGCAAGAGAATGTAGTGATAGCCTTGGTGATAGTTACTCTGTTATTTCGTCTCTGTCGCGACGATCTAGCTCCACAGTTCGCTCGAAGAGTTGCCCGGTGGATGGCGAATCAAAGAGGAACGGCAGTGTGCTAAAAGTCATCCATCAGGTGCATCTGAGAGATTTCGAAGACAAAGAGCCAACAGTTATTGTTGAGAAATCACATTGTGCAATACTGAATTCTACACAAGCTTGTAATTTCTCTCAGCAGCTGCAGGGCACGAGTCAGGATTTCTCTCAGGCTCAGGACACTAGTTACAGTTCTAGTGGAGGTAATCAAAATAACGGGCGTAACATGAGTTTTCTGAATTCTTCTAGTCTGGATCATCCGCGTTCTCATAGTTCTGGATCCCAAAACTCCGACGACGATTTTTACAAGATCCCGCAAAATTTTGCCAACATGGGGATTGCGTGATACGAATGAATGCATTGGGATCTTGTGAAAGTGGATTTGAAATTTATACAATTGGGATAATGATGGTGATGATGAAGGGACAGGGATCGTGTGATTAGGTTACCTAATAGGTGGGCATTTGAAATTTATACCCAAATTCTGTGCGTGTGAGAAAATTCGAGATACTGCTGCATGATAATAGGACTTTTATACGGTTCTGAATCAATCGTAAAGATTTTTATACATTGACAATTTTCCACATTGATACATCGACATTTTTTTCGCATATGATTGGCAGACGATAGCAATACTTCCGGGAGACAAGGAGAAAAATGACACCTGAATTGTTCAGTAAGCTTGATGGAGACTTCAGTTGGATTCTCTGAAAAACTTTGAAAACTGTCTGAGTAGTCTCAAAGAGTCAAAAGACAGCCCTCACTAAGTAAGTTACTTACCGCAACGCACGCTTTACATGTTTCTCTCTTCCGAAAAGATGCATGATTTCCAGAGCCAGCTTCTTCATGGTTCGATATCTATGTCATGAAGCATTGGCAGCTAAGCTTGTCGATGTTTCGATACTAAGGAAAGCTGGTGACAAGCTGTGAAATGAAAATCAAACCTCCAGCCTGAAATAATCGTACCGTGCCCATATGAGTCGCACTTACTTATCATGATGATCATGATGGTGACAAGATGTAGATTCAAATGCGGACTCGGTGAGTCTCCTGGATTGTTCAGTATATTCAGTATACTGATGTGAATCAGTCCATGCATGATCCGACAATTTCTAGGCTGATATTACATTTCGTTAGTACCGTTGTAACGGGACACCGATCAATAGTTGTACCGTATGTCTGACTGTTGACATGAAAAAACAAAAGCGATCACCACACACGGGAGATTTTCAGTGATTAGCGAGAGTTCTCACTCTCATTGAAATTCGGAATTCCCATTGCGTACGGTTTTTTGTTGTTGAAAAAGTTTATAAAACATGGAGCATATTTTTTCTGCATTGGCTGTCAAATTAACATATATAATTGCAAATCTGATAATTCAAGATTGTTAGCCATAGGATTTGTACAGGATTGTCTTAGTAATAGTCAGGATTCAGAATCATTGCCTTGTTAGTCAGCATCTACTAGATCTAGATATATAGTTGTTTAGCCCGTATTTAGCCATCATCATATGTTGATCCTAGGTTTGAATTTGGTAAATTTGTAATCAATACAAGGAAAAAAAAACAAAAAAAAACTTCATCGGTTCTCGTCTGTCGTGATTGACATTTGGCGTTCCTGGGTGCCGTATTGTAGTTCTAAGATTAGCAGTATTGACCTAAATATTGAGTGGCTGTTTTGTAGTTTGTTCGAGTCTTCAGAAGGGTCATGATTAA
>Ga0099797_101258_pt1 | contig 13916 bp, 21 predicted proteins | sample Uncmet_Sort48C_1_FD_89871 | JGI IMG/M metagenome (GOLD analysis project Ga0099797, IMG submission 89871) | Marine eukaryotic communities from CALCOFI LINE 67, Pacific Ocean - C012_Sort48C_1 | ecosystem: Environmental > Aquatic > Marine > Oceanic | place: Pacific Ocean: Monterey Bay | collected... | reverse complement strand
GAAACACATAGTGTGATATGGTTAGTAACATAGATTTGAGAATTTCTTTTCAGATACCAACGACATCAGGAAGGACAGCATTCTGCTACAACTTCACACATTTTTCTATCGCTTGCCTATTTGATTTTCTTTGCCAAGAGCACAGTACCGGAATCTTCGAAGCCACATTATTCTTTGATTTGGGTCGACATTGTCCGTGCGTGTTTAGTTATGCGTCTCGTATAAGCTGCTCCATACAGAGCTCAAAAGTAATGAGTTTCTGGGGTTACCATTTGACCATGGAGTCGAGATCAGTGTCAGAACATAATTTTTTCATTGCTTCGTTGGGTGGGTCTGCTCCATATGCCGAGACACCGCCGGATGTTGCAGCTGATTACTGGGACTGCAGCAACGACGAAAACATTCGAGTGACCTACATTGAAAACCCTGCTCCGGAAACATCAAATTCAAAAAAAAAATCAAAAAAAATCCATGGCATTTGCTGGCAGGGGAGCCCTCGCCGATATGCTGGTGCAATTGGACATTTGCGAATCCAGTGGCCAAGACCATGGAAGCCAGAGAATGTGATGTCAGCCTTGACAGAGCAACATAAATTAGACAATCAATCCGCTTTACGGGCTCATTGTCTCATTTGTGGAGATCCGAATGCCTTGACGATTGCGGACGTATGGCTCTATGATCCACATCTGACTTCAGAACCAAAGCATCTTGGTGGTTGGAAGCTGAAGTGTCAATTTTGTACCTCAGCAGATTACGCCAGTATTGCTAAGCAGCAACATGATATTCGGCGACAACGCGGAATACCGCAGCTTGCTGGAGACTTATCAATCAGTGATGCAAGGAGGTAAAGTGAATTCATTTCACCTCTATCCATCACATACTCCAGAAATTGCGTATCATTGTATGAAGAAAGTCCTGCACAGCGAAAGTGTGACGAATGTACAGCAATGACAATGCGAATATTATCAGGTGCAAGGTGATGTGATGTTACGCTGGTTTGAAGACATGACGAAGAAAGCGGAGAAGACCTGATGAAAACGCTGAAAAGGCAAGAACTGCTGGATACATTTCATGGTCAAGCCGCCTCTTCATCCTCAGGAGAAAATTCTGCGACCTCGATTCCACCACAAGCGACGACAACGCGAATGAGTACATTTGGAAGTTCAAAGCCGTTAGCAGCTCCAACACAAGCAATTGGACTACATCAACATTATGATCAATATCTTAACAATCTTGACGACATCATTGACAAGATGACTATTGACGATTTCATGCGAATCTGGAATCAAGGAGCTGGAAAGATTGAAGATGAGCTTTACTTGTCGCGAGCCCATGGGGACCTTCGGACTATGATCAATTGCAAAAGAGCTTTGCAATGTGAAGGGACGACGGACCTGTCAGAATATCGTTTTGGGATGCGATGCAATGGTTCGTACTATAATGATGCTGGTGGACATAATTGAGCAAATCAGGAATGGATCAAACAGAAGAATTTCAAGGATTATCTACGACTTGACATCAAGCAGTATTTGCAGAAACGTGGTGTGGACATTAATGTTGCTGATTGTGAAACTTTGCAATATCTTGATTCGCCGAAGGATGCTATCACCGAAATTATCAAAGCTCGTCAAGAACAAGCTTTCTACAGGAAAAGAGACTTGTTGAAGGTACCTCGAGTAGGACCTAAGACTTTGGAAAAGATTGAGGGATTTCTGTGTACTCTTCCTGGTGATATTGACGAAGTTGAGATTCGGCGGCACACAGCAACGAGTTCTATGCCAGACGCTACACGACCGCCTATGCCGGAGACCGAAGATGAAAAACTATTACGTACGTTTGGATTCAAGACAAAGAAGAAAGATGGACCGTTTCGTGTTTTTATGATAGATACAGTTTTTGAACAAGAAACGACGATTTGCCATGAAATGCCATACTATGTCTTGCGGACAGTTTCGAAGTCCATGAACGTTGGAGATCTTTGGTGTGACTCGGGCTGTATGCATGGAGTTGGTAGCACAGATAGCCATTCAGAATTACGTGATGTGTATCAAGCTTTTGGTTTGAAGCCGATCGAGGCACCTTGTGCGGAAACTTTCCAGTTTGGAGATGGAAATCGTGCAAGCGCAAAGAAGAAATGGTTTTATCCTGTCTTTGTTGCTGGAACCTATCGTGGCACACTGGATCAGGCAGAAGTTGATGTACAATGCCCGCAATTGCTTTCCAAGATGGTTATTGAAGAAATGGGACGTTGATCTCCGTTTCGGGAAGTCAGTAACGCGCATTAACAAATTCAACGTGGACTTGCCTTTCTCTGACCGTGATGTACCTATGGTAAATATTATAGATGTGACGAAGCAACAAGTGCGTGATCAATGGAGCAAGATACCGCATCACTACAGGATTTCTCTAAACTTTTCCAGAGAGTCCTTGGAGCTTACTCGACGAAAATGTGAAACCGAAGACAAAGAAGACAATACGTTTTACCGGTCTGATGCAGCAGTGAGAAGAGCTGAATCCTGAAGAAGTAAACACCGTCAGTTGTGGCAGCCCCACAACCGAGGTAGATGATTTGAGTGAAACCTTTGCTGCGGTAACTTTGGCCAAGGAACGAATTGCGGAAAGTTTTGCTAAGAAAAAGATGAATGTGACGAGTGGAGTGGCTTGTTTCGAACCGTGTCAATTTCCGAGATGCCTAAGTTCTTGTATGCATGAATGTGACGATGGCCATGATCAACATGATTGTTCTGAACATGTGTATAAATCGAAAGTATTTACTCAACAACCGACGATCACTGAGAATCAATCTACGCAAGAATCTGCAGGATTTCGATGGTTGCAGAATCAACAAAAGGAACCTCATGAAGACGATGACGATGACAAGGATCTTCTTCAGTTGATGTCTGAGTCCAGTGACGACGATTGTGGACAAATACATTTGGATGAATCGAGTGATGAGTCTTATACTGAGATGGAATGCCGGACGGAAGATGAGAAAAGAGAATATGAACTTCGATCAGGACGAGTTGATTTTGATTATGAAGACGACGTTCCGAATGTACGTCCAGTGCCTCAACCCAAGAATCACATCCGATCGCTCATTACACAAGTTTGGAATACAGTTGACGAAGAAGTAAATGCTCATGGGCCATTGACACGACATTCAATCAAGATTCCTGAAGAACCGACGCCTCTTCCAGATCCTAAGCAAGTATGGTGGACCGATGCCTTGCCGAGGAAGAAGTCGACAGTGACGTTAAGGCAGTGTGTTAAAGATTATTACAATGCCTGGCAGAGTTTTGATTCAAAACCACGGCAAGGACCAAGGTTTCCAGATATGTTGACGGAAGATGAGTTAAGGGTTGCTAAAAGAGAAGCGGCATCGTTACCGGAAAAGTTTTACAAAGAAAAAGGGTTGCCAGTGACCTCTCCGCTCAATGTCAATGAATGGATTAAACACATGAACGAGAATATGAACTGTTCACTTAGCGAGATTGGCATCATGCTTTGGACCTGGTTCAGTGGAACTGGAAATTTCGCACGAATTATGAAAAACGAGGATATGTTTTTTTATTTCCGGTTGGTCTACGCTATGCATGGGATGTACATAATCAACAACATCAAGATTTACTACGATTGGTTGATCGAACTTTTCGCCCTATTCATACAAGTGCAGAACCACGATGTAAATATTGGTCTATAGCTGGGCATCGCGGACCATTGCAAGTGACGACAGATGAGCATGCGAAAGAAATCCAGATGTTGGAGTTCTTGGTGGAACATGCAAAAGCCGTGACGTCGCAACTTGAAGGACGATGTATGTGTATTGAAAATCCACTGACTTCAGATATTTGGAAATATTCGCCGCTGCTTACTTTAATAGATTTTGGTATTTTTAATTGTTTTGACGTTGACCAATGCCGTTTTAGTTAGAAAGCTGATGGTGAAACATTTAAGAAATCAACGAGGTTGTTGTCTAACTTTGAGCTACATACGTGTTACAAGCAATGTGACTGTGTTTTAGGACATGAACTTCTAGAAGGAACTGCGACAGCAAAAACCGCTGTTTTCAACGACCGTTTTAGTCATGCCATTTGTGACGATATGATTGGTGAAGTGCGCGAGCAAAAGAATGATGCTATTCATGAAAAGAAACATGATTATCATATGATGCGTGTACGAGCCAGAGACAGAGCACGGAAACAATATGATGATGCCTATGATATTAGTCCTGTGGTGAAGACTGCTGATGAACTAGCTGAAGAACATGCACAGTCTTTACGGCCTGGTACTACCAAGACTGGTCACTTATCTTGTCCCTATTGTGACTCTTGGTTTTCGTCCTCTCAACCACTACGCTATCACAAGTTGACACAACATAATGCTCAATATAATAAGAACGCAGAGAAAAAGGGTTAGGTTTTATCACAAATCCAATGCATTTGAAGAAAAGACCTAGGACAACCTCGCAGCCGCCAGAAGTTTCGCAAAAAGAATCCTTACCAGAGTCTGCCGCGTTTGCCCCACTTCATGCTGCAAACTCGCAGATTCGGGCTGATCCTCAGTTTCCTGACGATCAACCCAGTTATTCCGAAACTTTTGCGCCGATGCATGTGGACCCTCCTTCGCCGATGCCTGCTGCATCTACAAGTTCTTCGAGTACACAACCGATGCCAATGCCCTCTGATGTTGAACAACTTTCCGGACAAGGCACATGGCAAGATCTTCGTTTATCAACCACAAGACCATTCCGACCGTTTTCACGTGCAACAAGTTGGCAGACATTGCCCGACGCTCTTGAACTCAACAAGAGGACTAAGAAGCCTATGATCAAGAATCCACTACGACATGTACAAAGACTGAAAAGGAAGGACCCTGCTGGACTGAAGTTTGGTGGTGGACTGCCGGGAACGAGACGACTTATTGGTGAACGACTTTTACAAAGACTTACGCCGAACACTAATCCTGTTGTTGCAGAGGGAAGACGATTTACGGATTCATATACTGTGCCTATGCAAGTTGATGGACCTGAAGACTCACACCCACATGCAGAGGAAACCCCTCTACCAACGGGAGAACCGAGGACAAGAACAAGAACTAGGACTGAAGATGATTCTCGGAGCTGTGTTCGCAGATAAACTCATAAAGATGATTTGGAACCTTATTCGGACGATATGTTGGCACATTTGACGGCTGAAGATATACCGGATTGGAATATAGATGATGTGCTAGTTGGAAATGATGCTGATCTACCTCCAGAAACACGAAGATGCCCTGTAGACGTGAGAAAGATGATCAGAGCGGCACATAATAACCTGCCTGGGACATCCTAGCAATCACTCTTTGGTCAGATTGATGAAGACTGCAAAAGTACACCCGGATATGATTGCGTATGCTCGACATATGAAGTGTCCGACGTGTATGAGAAGACAAGCGCCTTCCAGAGTACCACGTGTTTCTTTGCCTTACAGACCTACTCGAGTCAATGCAGTTGTGGGCCTTGAGTTGAAACGTGACAATCATCGGAATTACGCCAATTGGGAAAGACAAGTGTCTGGAAGTTCTTGGACTTGGCAAGAAACTGGTAAATCCAGTAGTTGGAAAGACAACGATCGAACTTCGGATAATTGGGCAAGTCGCCAAGACCGTTGTAGTCGCCACAAACAGCAGGAAGAGGAGGAAGCTAAGAAGAGACAAGACGATCAAGAACGAGTTCCTCTTGCACGCTCTGTTGTGGTAACCCCACAACCACCGAAACTAGCGACCGGACGATTTTGGGCGAAGAACAACACGGAGTTCAAGGAGTTGAATAAAGCATGGCCGACCGCAGCTGAAGTTAGTGAAACGAAAGGTATAAAGCGTTCCAGACCATGTGATCCAATCGATAGGAGTGAAGCTGATATGCTTGGCTTAATCATGAAGGAGCACTTGGTGAAAGCAGTGAAACGATTGAGTGCCGATGTGATTGGAAAGGCTTATATCTTTCGTTGGTTTGAAACATTTGGCAGGCATGACCCTGACAAGCACACAGTCAAGGAGCTCATGGCATTGCTCGAAGAAGCCCGCGGTATTACTTTTAATGAGGAAGTGAAGCAGAGAGTTTTAGGAATGCAGTATGGCAAGAACATGCAGGACTGGAAGAACTTATTCTTTGTCTCGGGACCTGGTGCCTCTAACGACAACGAGTGGCAACAGAGAGCCAGTGCAGCGCTTAATGACCTTCGGGAAATTAGTCGCATGGTGGAATCAACTAAAACAGATGATGGTGATGTTTCTGTTTCGCCTACCGACAGTGTCTATGGTGATGGAAAAGACCTGACCAAATTTACCAACGGGCTGCAAGAAGACTTGGAGAAACTTGATCAGGAGTAAGACGGATTCGCAGAGGGACCAGGTGCAGATTTCGTTCCAACGAGCGCCTATGCGACAAAGTCGATCTCTATGACTCGAGGTACTACCTCTCCTGTGTCGGCAGCCCCGACACCTATGCCCGCACCGCCTTCTCCTACACCTTTGCAGGCAGGATCACAAGCAGCCGCATCGATGTCAGACTCGACGAAAACGTCATCGCCGACACCTTCTCCAGAGAGACAGCGTAATAAAATGCACAAGTTGCCTCCAAAAGGGCCTCCTGCTTCGAATCTTGCGAAGCCACCGCCAGTAGAAGCGAAGATACCGCCTCCGGAGGCCCCGGAGCCGAAGCCACCGCCTCGAGTTCCACCGAAGCCGCCGCCTGGTGTTGCAGTTCTGAGGTCCGATCTTAGGAACAAGTACATGGTGGAGCGTCTCGATGATCCAGAAGCTAACATTCCGAAGAAAGTGCATATTATTTTGCCGAATTGGGAAGAGACTGGACCGACGGTGAGAGCAATGATTGTGGACCAAGTTCAAGTGCAGCCAGATCATGAATTTTGGATTTGGAGCGATGAAGCTTGTGACACGATAGTGTTACTTCATGGGACGAAGCGACAACAAGACGTCTACTTTAGCATCAACAGGCAGTATTGACCTGGGATTGCAGAATTCGCGCGCTATTTGATCATGTGCGTCTATGGAGGTACTTATCATGACGCGAAAAGTGGTGTTGTTGCGCCGGAAAAGAGAAAAGACTTTTATCCTTTCCCGCCCTTGTTTTGCTTCTATTGGGGACGTCCGATTCAATCAGAAAAGATTCACAACGACTATCGAAAAGTTGGTGAAATATGCAATTGGATCCTGATGTCAGCGCCTCAACATGAAATTTGGCAGAAAGTCCTGAACCAGATTTGCGACATTGTTGTTGAAAGACAAAAGGAATAAGGCTGGGGGACTGGTAAGCAACAGGTGCTGGAAGTGACAGGCCCCATCATGATGACGATTTGCATGAATGAAGAGTTGCAGTACTATCAGCATGTGAAAGTTAAATACTTCCAGGACATGGGTATGGAGTACGACCTTCTTGGAGGACACACCAAAATGCAACGTGAGTATTCCATGAAGGAGAAGCATTACACGGACCTTAAGACTGGAATTGTGATGAGGAACCCCCGCATCCCGACAGTGTCAGCAGGTGATTTCAATTTGGTGTTGAAGATCAATCCGACCGCTGGTGAGGAGATTGGTGACCTTTGGGACGACGGTGAAGACGGAACACACTCAGGGGACTGTCACACAATTTGTCCAGGGACGTAACATTCGATATTGGGTTTACAAGGCCATTATGAACATGATGAATATTGTCAACGTTACTCAGACGTTGGTTGCGAATATGGCGAGAGTCAACAACGACGAAGAGCAGTTTGAGGAAGAGTTTCCAGACCATTTGTGGATGCAGAAGGAAGTACATTCGTATCTTCAGGAGCTCTTTGTATGCTGCCGTCTTTTACGAGTTTCCAATTGGAACTTCAGCAAGGACTTGGATGTTCAACATTTGTCTACGCACAGCAAGAACATTATTAAAGCCATTGGTTACAATCATGAAGCATTGTCTTTTATTCCGGTCATGAATGGATGGGTGCGAGTGGAGTTCATCTATGACGACTACATGTTGACAGAACTCAAGCGGATGAAGGCGCTCAATCGCCCGATTATGAAAGACAATCAGTATGGCAGTATCTTGGGAGTGCCGGATCAAGTCGATATTAACAACATGGTTGATATGATCTAAGACAAATTGAATTTGAACGACGATGAGCTTCATAAAGTCCAAGCAGCTCTTCGGACCGAGCATGCAGATGGACAACGCCTTTCGGAGGATGAAGTCCGTATGATCCGGAAAGCATGGGTGAAGAATTTGTCTGTCCAAGTGCCGAACGCTGTGGCAATCGGAAGAAGAGAAGTTGGAAAGGTATGATGGGTCATGCTTGGAGCAACCAACAGACAAAAGATGAGATAAAGAATTGTTATGATCACATCACGAAGAAGGATAAGATCTACTATGACAGGATGTATCCGAGCAAGAAAAGTAAGGCTGACGGATCTGGAGATCAAGACGTGGAGATTCGGCCTACTTATGCGCCTATAGCTTCCTTGGAGTTGTTGAAAACTTTGCAGGATGCGCACCGCTCGTGATTATTGATTTTTTGGTGACTTTTGGAGCAATGGAGTTTTATTCAATGGTTTGTAGACGCAGTATGGAAGATTGCTTTATCCACTGGAGTGTTGACTTTAGTTTGGACTTTGCTTTGGAAGCGTGGTGAGTCTGCCCGCTTGTTGAATCAAAGCTTTGTGTTCCGGAAGTAGGGAAATGCATCTTTGACATTTTTCCTTAACCTGGTAAGGTATCCCCTTCACCATGGTGACCTGTTAAGGCAGCCCCTTAACCAAGGTAAAGTTAGTGGGTTATTTCGGAAAACATACATGTGCGAAAAGCCTAGTAATGGAGTGAACAGTGAGTACCTATGTATGTGCATTTCGTACGCGGTTGCATTTTGCCCTCATACAGTTGGTGAGTCAATTTTCCAAATTGCTTATTCTTCCATTCTGTCAGTCAGAACATTCTGTACAGAGTCATTGTTTGATTCAGTGCAGGCAAAAAGATTGCAGTGCCAAAGCGCCATATGGTTACACGTAATCGGTACTTAGTCCAATTCTTTGGTTGCTAGACGGAACAAGTTAGGACACTTGACGGAACCTTTCAGATTTAAAAAAGGATTCTTACCGGTGTGAGCCCTGCCAACATTTCCATGTATATAGCGGCTCATATGCACTACGGAGATATCCTTCTGAAATTCGTTTCTGTCAGTATCTCTCTGTTTACGCATGGGTCTACACTTGTGTGCAGTTTGTAAGTCTGAAAGCTTGTATTTTAGATTTCTGTTTCTAGGACCTTGCCTAATGATTCCACTCCGCGATCATTTTGGCTCAAGGGCCCTTGACCATTTAGTTCTACGCCGCTTCCGAGTATCGACAAGCCTAGCCTCGTAGGAAGCATCCAACAGCCTCTTTTGAATTGTTCCAGCAGCAACTAAAGGGGAAGAGATAGAGATCAGTAATAAGCACGACAGTACCTATTACACAACCTTTGTTTTTGCATGCGACACCGAGATTGAGATTGACCTTCCGCCTTGCGGAGAAGGCAAATAACAAGCTCACGTTTGTATCCAACCTTAAGGGAGTTTATCTATTGTTTGTTATCATAAGACCGAAAGCTCAAACATCTTTCGATCCGCAGTACACGGCCTACAATAACAACAAGAACCAATCCACCGCGCTTCTTTCCACAACACCTTTGGTGACCCGGACTGCTTCCGATACCATTCGAAGTATTGTGTGAGGATCATAACCTCAGAGAAGCTAAAGCAGAATCTGTTTGTATAGTCCACAGACTTGGTTACCGACATGTACTTTACAGCAGTTTGCATATACACCACCAAATCGTCCACACCAGCCGTTTCCATTTTTTCTAGGCCCAAACCCGATGGTGGTGTATATCTTGGGGTCCCAAAAAACATTGACTTTGTCGTTGTTGGTAGTCACAATTAGTTTGGGCCGGTCGAGGTGCGGGCTGGCTGCCTGCAGTGGGCTTGGCCAATTTATGTTTCCGAGGCCTGTGCTAGCTTGAGCATTCTGTTCAACGCAACGGGATAATGGTGAGCATCAAATAATTACTACCCATACTTGGTCAACCCCCTGGTTTCGCCAGAGGGTCTGCCGTTCTCTTGTTGGGCATTATTGTTCTCTAGGTTTTGCATTGCCGTTCTCTCCTTTTGCTCTCCGACCGAAGGATCTCAGAGTCTGCCGTTCTTTTTTCATGGTTTCTTGTCAACAACTTCCCTGTAGTTTGGGCCGGTCGGGGTGCGGGCTGGCTGCCTGCAGTGGGTTGGGCCAAGTTATGTCTCAGAGGCCTGTGCTAGCTTGAGCATTCTGTTGGGACTCCAAAGATATACACCACCACTGGGTTTGGGCTTAGAAAAAATGGGGAAATGGCTGGTGTGGATGATTTGGTGGTGTATATGCAAACTGCTGTAAAATACAGCAGTTTGTATATACACCACCCCGGGGGCATTTCGCTCCCCCGGGGTGGTGTATATAGAAAGTGTTGTATTTCACAGCAATTTGCATATACACACCACCAAATCGTCCACACCAGCCATTTCCCTATTTTTCTAAGCCCAAACCCGGTGGTAGTGTATATCTTTGGGGTCCCAATTATGTTCAACGCAACGTGATAATATTGAGCATCAAATAATTACTACCCATACCTGGTCAAGGCTCCTATTTCGGATGATTTGAAAAGTGGTCTTGACCAGGCATTAGTTTTCCATCCCCGATCATGGAGCGGCCGGAGGCCGCCTCCCCTACAGTGGGGGGCCGCCTTCGGCGGCCCCTCACTGTGCTGGAACCCATCATGGTGGATGGAAAACTAATACCTGGTCAAGACCACTTTTCAAATAATTCAAAATTGAGGCCTTGACCAGTTATGGGTAGTAATTATCCAATGGCCTCCTGCCTTCCCGCCACCGTGCCCTTACTCTGGATCGGTGATCGGAGGTCGTGATTACTCTCTTGGTGACGAGGCGGTGACTTGCGAGTGGCTTCCCATACCAACACAGGTGTTAAGAAATACATGAAAACACCATTCCACAAATAGGTACATAGTTTTAAGTTATTTTGGGGTGGTTTTGGGAATAGTTGTAACGGCTTACAATAATACATGATGTTGTTGGGTTCCTTTGTGAAGTGTTTGCTCTCTTTGTTGGTTTGTGGGGCACCTACTCGATCCATTCTGGGCACCTTTGGAGCTTCATTGCACTCCCTTGGCCTGCCTTCGGGCGCCTTTGGGGGTCCATTGGGATGATTCTTGGATTCAATTTGGTACCTTTGGAGCTCCATTGGGGCGCCTCTGGGTGGTCATTTGGGTGCCTTTGGGCTTGAGTGCTATTGTTTCGAGCAAAAGTCGCTTCGTTGGTTGTTCTTTTGTCCCCCGACCCCGAATTTTTCAATAGAAAACGGCAGTCACCCAGTTCCGCAACAAATTCAAGACGGTGCGAGTAAAGTACCCTGTGGTCTCTTAAAAGAATTCAAAACCAGTCCACACAGGTCCTCCCTATAAATACTCCACTGGTGCCGGAGGGCACGGCGGCGGATCTGATGCTTATAATAATCGCATCCACACTATCACACATGCTGGTCACAGAGCAAATGGATTTCAAATCTACCACGTCAGTCTCATTAAATCGGAACTAGTTTCTGCAATTTTGTGGTCTCGGATCCCCACATCCTATTTTCCGGGCCCGGACCCTAAACATTATGTCCCGGCCCGGCGGGGGCCTTCAAAAGAGGTCGGGGATGTGTTTACATGCATCTGGGGTGTGTCTTGCACCGAAATTGTATATGAAAACTCATAAAATCGTTGTTCAGTCGACAAAAGCAAAACACTGTGGGATTTGTACAATTTGTGGGATTTCTGCCAGCGCTTCCGGGAGAACACATTTTCGAAAAGTGACCCAAAACGACCGCCAACCATACCATCTGATTTGCTGATCCATCGTGACTCGACTGGTAGATTCCTTTGGTAAGGATTCATCCTGATTGTGTTCATAGAGGTAGAGAGAAACAAGTACCATGTATCTGTCTCAGTCTGTATGTATGTATATATATATTATATTTGAATTTATGCATGTTCTGGGTGTGGGGCTCAGCATAAGGCGCAGCATCTCCTGCCAGGCAAGGCACCCCACAGCGAGTGACTTCCTCCTCTCCGCGTCCAGGTTCGCTCTCTCCGCCATCTCCCGCCAGGCAAGGCACCCCACAGCGAGTGACTTCCTCCTCTCCGCGCCCAGGTTCGCTGCAAGTCCTGGTGCACATGACTTTCACCTAAGGAATGCAGTTTGCTGGTGGTGCTAAAGGGCATTGTGTTCTTGAAACATCTGTAAAGCCATGTAAACATACATGCTATATAAATATATAAACATATATAAACATACATGCTATATATATATATATATATATATATATATATATATATATATATATATATATATATATATATAACTCCATGGTCACAGAGCTACACATAAGATAGTAAAACGGATGAGATTTGTTGAGCGACTAGCTCATCAGAGGCTTTGCTTGCACAATTACTTTTGAGATGAAGTGGCTCCAGACGCCACGATGTGCTGTATTTTTTGATTGGAGCTAGCGCCAGACGGTCACAATATGTTCACATTTTTTCTGTTGGCCAGGGGGATCGAAGTGTCGCTTAAGCAGCCCTTGCGAACATTGGTTGGCTTAATGGCAGGCCTAAACGACGTTTGCGACTGCAAAGTTTGCCATACCCACAACAAAAACAAAGCTGTCGAGGAGCATGGGTGGCTGAACTTCGCAAGGCCAGTGCATGCCCTTGAATTTGTGTACGTTGTAGGAGTTATTTTGTTTCGGTATGTTTTCAGGTAGGCTCTCGCACGAAAATCAGGTCACTGACTCTTGTATATTAAGCTACGGCTTGCCTTTACCACTCTTGAGGCTTAACAAAGAGACCAAGTGCGACCAAGCTAATCCAAGTAAAACCGAGTGAAACCGAGTGAGACCAAGTGAGTCACATGAGACCAAGTGAAACCAAATAAGATTAAGTGAAACCGAGTGAAGCCGAGTGAAACCAAGTGAGACTAAGGGAGTGCAGGTGACGCCAAGTGGGACCGAGTGCAACCAAGTGAGACCAAGCGAGATCCTCCCCCGCCGCCCCAATCCTCCTATCCAACTTTGGTTGGCTTTTTCGGTATGTGTGCCAGATTGGTGACCATTATCAGCCAGCCAGCCAGCCAGCCAGCCAGCCAGCCAGCCAGCCAGCCAGCCAGCCAGCCACACAGCACATTTCGCTTAGAGATTATGAGTTGTTGATGAATAGATATTTGGGTTCCGCAGACAAGATGTCGTTGCCCCTAGTAGTGGTCCTTTGTCTAAACTGATTAGCTCGCTGATACCAATTGAGGTTTTCTGAACAAAATCTGGACAATATCTTTGAACATCTTGCATGTTCTTCTTATTCGTGAATATTTGGGGGTCTCTCGGAACAGGGGTGTATATATAATTTTTAATTCAGATTTGTTGAGCTGTGAGATGTCGTGGTAATCCAACAGTGTCTATTGCGAAAGATCTCTTGGCGGGCATGAGGGTGCAGTGGGGGACATGACCTATGGTGGTGACCCTTTTTGTTGATCAATCCCCGGTGTGTGTCCCCCGGGCCTCCTCCCGGACCCCCCCCCACAACCCACACCCCCACAAGCCCACAGGTCCACAAGCCCCAACTCCCTAGTTCCAGGCCGCATTGCTCCACAGGCTCAGAGGCCACACAGGCACCAGGTCCTACAGACCACACAGGCCCCAGCCCGCCCCAGGCCCAGGCCTCATTCCTCTCAAGATCAGAGACCAGTGCTTCTTCAGATTGTGAACGGCCAAAGAGGATGCGGGGAGGAGGGGGTGACACAGGGTCGTTGAAA
>Ga0099797_101257_pt1 | contig 13923 bp, 8 predicted proteins | sample Uncmet_Sort48C_1_FD_89871 | JGI IMG/M metagenome (GOLD analysis project Ga0099797, IMG submission 89871) | Marine eukaryotic communities from CALCOFI LINE 67, Pacific Ocean - C012_Sort48C_1 | ecosystem: Environmental > Aquatic > Marine > Oceanic | place: Pacific Ocean: Monterey Bay | collected... | reverse complement strand
GTTTGCATGCTCAAGCCATTTTGGCTCAAGTTTGGCTCAAGCTCAAGCACTTTCAAGCTCAAGCACAAGTTCACATAGCAAGTACTACTACCACTACTTCTTCTAGACGTTCTCATGAGCCTGAAGCAGAAATTAGAAAATTCTCCAGGCTCTCAGCGTGAGCAAAAGCAGCTTAAGGGAGGAGGTGGAGGAAAAGGAGGGGAAGGGGAGGATTCCTTTGCATCACTTTCAAACAAGATGGATGTAATGTTTAATGGCATTCGAAGCTTGTTGGAGAACCAAGGCAAGACCCTGAATGAGAAAGTCGTAAAGCTATCCGAAGGTCAGGAAGCCATGCGTAATGAAATCAATGACGTAAAGGGGATGATGATGACGAAGGCAGGAGTTGTGGATGTGGTCAAGGAGGTGGTAAAAGAGGAGCTGTCGAAGCTAAAGGCAACTGTACCCGACATCGACAAGGGCAGGGGAGTCATCAAATCCAAGAGTGTGGGGGCCCGCCCCCGAGATGAAAATGAGGATGCTTGCACTGTTGCGATTGGCAACTTCGAGTACAACTCGTTCCGTGATGAGGTAATCAAGCACTCAGAGGAATTGTTTGGTAAGATTGAAGACATCGAGGGCGCAGGGAAATACTACACTTTGGACCGACGTTGTAGTGTTTGCTTTTTGGCTTTCAAAGAACTTGAATCAAAAATTGCTTTCTTGAAGAATCAAGAGGACAAGGGCCCGTTCTACCACAACGACCGCAAGCTGTTCCTTGGGACAAAGGAGACCCCAGAAGACTTGAGAAAAAATAGGGCTGTTGGTAAACTCAAGAAGGCGTTGTACAAGATGGCGGAGGAGGGGTCGCAAGATAACTTAAAGAGGGACTTTGGGGACAAGGCTAGCGGCAAGTACTTAGATGCATTCTATCGGAGGGGAACGGTTATCATCGGAAAGACTCGTGTTGCGGTCTGGCACCGCCTGGAGGAGCAACTGAAAATTGACACGGATGCGGTCAACAATCTGGGCTTGGGGTTTTCTGCAGAAGACCTTGTGCAGACATGGCGCCTCGAAATGGGCGAATAGGGGCTACGCAGGGGTAGCCATCCAGTACCAGGGGAAGCACAACTCAACCTCTTCAAGGAAATGCATGCAGGAATTAAACAAGACGTAACAGATTATATGTATCTCTCACAAGCTGCTGCCACGCCGGCCGTTGGAGAAGAAGATTCAGTACACAGTAATCATACACATAGTAGATTGCACAGCGATGGAATTAACTCTCGATGTCCCTTTCCTTTTGCTGAGCCGTTCAGTGGTTTTACGTACAACTGTCAATCTTTATACGCATATGGGGAGCTGTATACTATCAGATATGTGGCGTCGTTGCTGGAAAGACATGATTTCGGTGTTCTTACTGAGACACGCGAGACGCCGGAAAGGAGATCCACTCTGGATCAGCGTTTGTTTGGTGACTGCACATACTTTTCTACATGTATAGATCAATATAAGGGAGGACTTGGCATCTTGGTTAAAACACATTTCCTGAAACAGTTCCCACAAACAGATCTGAAATCATGCTGGCAAATCATAGTGGTAGGTCGTATTGGTCGTCTGATGCTTCATGGACCATGTGGTGCTTTGCATATTCTAGCTGTATATTTGGACCCGAACAGCAAGGAAGCACGTGCTGAAGAGATCAAGAAGCTCCGAAAATTTATAGATGCAAACGTCCATACAATATTGGTTGGTGACTTCAATTTTGTGGAACGAGATGTTGATCGCTATGTTAAGGCAACAGGGGCATGGTCAAAAGGGGATGACAAGCAGGCAGTCACAGAGTTGTCTTCTATTTGCTCCGCGTACAACCTGCAGGAATGGAGTCAGCCACACATGACGATGGAAAATGGTATTGTCTTGTCCAGATTAGATCGTGTATATTCTTCTTTGCATGTGGTTCACGGATTGCTGGGGAGATCTTTATATGCAGTTGCCTTGGAACATGATTTGTCCCTCTCTGCTCACCGGCCGGTATCTTTTGGATTGCGGAGCACTGAAAAGAAACGCGCTAATCTATTTCCGGCCTGGTTAGTAAAACATCCTTCATTTGCGGCAGAAGTTTGTGCCGAATATGCATTCCGTACTGCGGACTTGGATCCCCCTGGGTTTGAGCGCTTGAGAATTTTGACAAGAACTTTGAAAAAATCCGCCAAAATCGTAAGGAAAGAGCTCCAAGATCAGCGGGCCCGGAGCACCGGAGACAAAATTTCAGCTTCAGTTGCTTTCTTGCGTGCCTTGAGATGTGATGATGACAAGCTGGCGTTGCGGATGCGAAGAATTTATCCCGAATTGGTTCAATTTTGCCCGGATTCTATTGTTTGGTGTGCTTCAGATGTAAAGAAAGTCCAAGACCACGTAGTGGACCTCTTTCAAAAATCGAATCAGGAACGCATCAAAGAGCTGAAGGAAATTCGAAGCAATTTACCCGAAATGGTGTATCAACAACGCAAGGCAAATATTTTGAAATCTTTGAAGAAGTTGGTGCCGGGAGCAGAGGGACAAATCAATGCCATCAAGGACCCTGCATCAGGTGATGTACTCACAAGTTCCAAAGAGATTGCAGAGGCGCTCACACGCTATTGGCAGAATATCTTCAATGGTAGGCATACTGATACTTCTATGCGTCGCATTTGGCTGCAACGTTGGAAGAACAAGGCTCTAGTCGATCTGGAAGCAATTAGGCCCACAATGGCTGATATCGAAAACGTCTTGAATAATCTGCCAGACTCCTCCGCGGGACCTGACGGCATACCTTTTTGTGCTTATGCATGTTGCGTGGATATCTTGAAACATATACTTTTCGACATCGTTCAGGGTATGATATCGGGCACGGAAGTTCCGAATGACAGATTCAACATTGCATATCTGCTTTGCTTACCAAAGACCGGTGGACATGTTCTTGAGCCAAACGCAACAAGGCCTTTGTCTATTGTTGATTCCATAAATAGAATTATTGCTTCCATTTTCAAGGAATCATTGGAACGCGTTGCATCAGACCGTATCTCTGCTACACAGCGTGGCTTCATCAAAGGACGCAGTATGCTGAGAAACGTGATGGACATAGACTTTGCCGCCCAAAAAGTAAGCATAAAATATAAAGCTGGTGCTATAATTCTGTTCGATTTCAAGGCTGCCTTCCCTAGCTTAGATCAGGATTTTATGTGGGATGTTCTTGAAACTTTTGGTATACCAGTGGCCTTCGTCAATGCTCTGAAGCTGTTTTATAAAGAGAACACTCACATCTTGCGCCACGGAACGTACGAAGCCACCAGCATCACTGTGCGCAGTGGGGTCAGACAGGGTTGCCCTATGTCGCCCATCCTCTTTGCCATCTGCTCGGATGTGCTGCTTCAAACATTAGAGGAGACATTGGAGGTTGATGATTGTTTGCGCGCATTTGCAGATGATACTGGTCTGGTGGTGAGCGATTACACTAAAGCCATGCCTCATTTGAGCAGAATCTTTGAAGAATATGCATTGATCTCGGCTCTTGATCTCAATGTCAAGAAAACTGTATTCATTCCACTTTGGCCAACCACGAGTTTGAGTAATGTGCGCAAGCTTCTTCGGGAATTGTGTCCCAGATGGCGAGATATTGCTGTTGATTGGTGTGCAAAATACCTGGGTTTTTTCATTGGACCTGGATCGGTCACAAAATCTTGGCAGAAACCTTTAGCAAAGTACCAGCAGCGGGCGGACATTTGGTCGAGACTCAATCTGGGCTTGCATTTGAATACAATTGTCTACAAACCCTTCGTCGCCTCGGTTCTTGGCTTCGTTTGGCAATTGGAAGCAGATGTGCCGGAATTGGTACAGTTCTTTGAGAAAGTTCTGCGCAAACTAGCCCCGGGACCAGGTAACTGGATTAGTCGTGGTGACCTTTGCAATTTGAAAGCCGCGTATTGCTTCAAAGAGTCTTTTGCAGACCCCAGACTTACCGCATGGGCTTCCAAAATAAGGGTGGTTCATACAGTTGCTCTTGATTGCGGTACCCGACGCGGGGAACTCGACTACCTCCAGGTTGAGATGGGCAGGCGCCCCTTCCCACAATGGCATGCTCGATGCTACTTCAGTGTGCTGGCAAACTCACGTGATCGGCTGCTTAGCAAGGGTATCACTATAGACACGATTTTGAAAGAGTTGGCATCCCACCCATCTTCCTCTTTCCAGGCCGTGACGGAAGGCATAATCACAAAGGCTTTTGGCGAATCATATTTCCGTGACTCGCGCATACGAGCTAAATGCACTAGGTGGCAGTTCAATGTCCTACCGGGGCTTCTGGAAAAAAGATTCGGCCGCGTGCTCAACATCATCAGCGCTCATTGTCCACCACGTGTTCTTACGTGCTATTTCAAGACGGTCTGGAATGGGTGGGTAACACATGACCGAATGAAGAGCATCATTGGGCAATGCAATTGCCTACTCGGTTGCGGTTGGGAGGACGACAGCACATTGCACTACCCGTGTTGCTCCATATACTGGCGCTTCCTGAGTGCAAGATGGCCTGCTGGATTGGGAGTTCAAGCCAGTCGCTCCAGAGACACTGCAATGATGATGAACCCTGACCTAAGCCATGCAGACATTGTCAGACTGGCCACCGGGCTGTATGCGCTGTACTGCACGGTCAACACAATTCGGTTCTCATCAGAAGTTCACCTTAACCCAATAGTTCTGTTACGGGCATTTGCTCGTCGTGGCATGGACTATAACACGGGGCATTTGCTGAGAAACCTTGGGGCTGCTGGACGGTGATTGTATCTTTTCATGATGGTGATGACTGGAAGACTGGGAGATTGGGGGAGCTATGGAGTGGCGGCCTCCATATGCATTTACCCACCTGCCCTTGGCAATCGGCTTTGGCACACGATGACGGTGGATGTTGGATGTTGTTTCAGCTGCGGCGCACGGTGGTGATATTTTAATTGCGACGGATGGAGACACAGACACAGGCAGCGCAGGAAAAAAAAAAAATTGTTTCCGTTAGCGTGTAGTAATACTGGGCACAATGGATGGTCCAACATTCTGGCTGTTGATGAGATTCCGTTTTGAACAGGATTCTGTTCCCGTTAAATTTAGTTGTGATGTTTGGTTAGCATCGGATGCTACAGCCTGGATGTCCGTTCCCACGGTTACAGTTGGAGGTTTCCAAAGCGAGTCGATGGTGAGTATGTTGGAGCCAGAAGCCATAAGAGGTGCTAATACGTTGATTTGTTGAAATGCTTACTGTCTTAGCAGCACCTCCAACCCGCTCCTAAGTAGTTCCCACGCGGACCCCTGGCTGAGATTCTTGTCACTGGTTGAGCTGCAGCATCGTAGCGTCAAGGTATCCTGCCATGCCATGCGGGATGTGTTCAGCACATGCCCGCAAAACTTGCATTGTTGCCTACAAAGTTGAATGCCGTTGCCCCACTATGTGTCGTACCGTCCAGTAGTAGAATTATGGGCATGCATGTAGAGGATATGGTGGCCCCTGCAATTGCCATCCCAGTCCCGGCAGTGAGTGTATTTTGCTTCGCCCCTAGGAAGGTCGTTAGGGCAGTCGTGTCGGTGCAGGCTGCCAACACATTTGTTAAAGCAGTGTTGGTCACATATCCGCCGAGATTCAGCGTGAGTATTTTTGTCGTGCCGTTTGTAGTCACTACCAGCTCATTCCTACTCGAAATTACATCTGTTACGCTGCCCAAGTTGCCAGGCAACGTGAGCAAATCAACCATATTACCATCGGCATGTCTTAGGTAGATCTTGTCGAAGGATCCCTGAGAGATGCCTGTGAGAACATTCAACCAGGTATCGCACGATCACTTTTCTATTTCAACAGTTTGTTGCAAGGTCTCTTACATGCCTTGTCCTATATGGACGGCGGATAGGCATTGGCTCGGGGAAGACTAGCACACTCCTTCTGTTTTAGATTTCCCCGGAGATCTGCCACTTAATATAATATGGGTATGAAGAGAGAAACAGACAGTGAGAGAGAGACAGAGAGAGCACACACTGCTTAAGGCCTATCCGGGGCCTATCCCCCCTGCGTCGTATCCGTCGCGCTATGATTCTTTATAGTATATGCTGGTCTGTGCTCTGAATTTCATCGATGTCCCACGTAGGATTTTTGTTTGCAATGGTTCCAGAGTGGGTCTGTGTGTGTAGACTCGTCGTCCCATGTGGTGCAGTCTGCTGTTTATGTTATATGTCAGTTCCACTAGTGCATTGGAAATCCCACAAATAAAATTTTGTTCCTGTCGACAGGGGCTAGAACCAAGCTGTTACCCGCTATATTGGAAGCACTGCTCTGGTGTGTGTTGGAGTCTCCATAAATAGGATGCTGTCTGTGTTGGCTCCAAAAGGGCTTGCAGGGGGCGGGTGGGACGATCGAAAATACTGTGCTATTGCTCGACATTCCTTCTGGAGCCTGCGGGGTGCTTGAGAATGTCGTGCTGTCGGTCGACATTGCTGCGCGGGCCGCTCGAAGGCGCATGTGCGCTCAAAATCGCAGCTAGGACCCGTTCTGGACCCCACACGCCTCCAATGCCGTGCCTCGTAATTATTTTCGCTCGCGCTCGCTGCGTGGCGAAGGCAATGACATCGTAACAGACAGGGCAATTTCCCGTCAATGTTTCTAAAATTGTTCTGCAACTTTTCAAGTTTCTATTGCTTTCTATGTGTGTCTACATATGTTCATGTTTTCAACTTTCTGAAATTGTTCCACGAATTGTCTGCAATTTCCCGACAACATTTCTACCACTCTTCTACAAATTGTCGACCATTGTTTTACAAGCTTCCTCAACTTGTCTACAACTTCTACAATTTCCATATTTGTTATACATTTCCCGGCGGTTTTCCTGCCGTTTTTTCTACGACTTTCCTATTGTATACTCTTCTACCGTTTTCCCACAACGTTATTGCTGCTTTCCTACCATGTTTCTACCGTGTCCACACCACTTTCCTATGGTTTCCCACCTCTTACCTACCGCGTCGCCTCGGGGGCGTGAACATCGCGCTTTGGTAGTCGTGTCATGCGTCGCTCTTCTGCGGTCGCGTCCCGTCGCATTGCGGTATATTGCGGTCGTGTTGGTTGTGCGTCGGATGGGGGGACACTCCAAGTATCAATATCAAAGTACTTCATTGACCAGGCAGAACTCGTGCATTTTCGGGGGGGATGGCTTCTCTTCTTATTCTTACATAAGGGTTTAGGTGTCAACTCCGTTGGTCTGATCTGTGTGCCAGATTTCCCACAAATAGGATTCTGTTTCGTGTTGTTTCCAACAGGGTCCATGGGGTATGTGCTCCGGGGGCATCATCTCACGTCGCGCGGAAGTTGCGTCTCTCGTGCACTCTTCTCGGTTATTGTTAAATGGTAGTTTAACACATGGCGGTTTAGTGTGGGGACCTTTTCGGTTTAGAAAATTTAAAGTTCTACTTAAACATTTCATATCAAATGAATGGGCCCGGGCCTGGACCCAGGGCCCGGGCCCAGGCCCGGCCCAGGCGCAAATTTTGGCCTGGGTCCAGGCCAGGGCCCATTCATTTGATATCAAATGTTTAAGTATAATTCTTAATTTTCTAAACCGAAAAGGTCCCCACACTAAACCGCCATGTGTTAAACCACCATTTAACAATAACCGAACTCTTCCGTTCAGCACATGTGTGTCTGTTCTCTGTTCTCGATTCCTCACAAATCGGATTTTGTTTTGTGTTGGCTCCAAAGGGGTCTTCGGAGGTAGGCTGGGAGGCATCGGTGCTAGTCGCGAAAGCGGAAGTTTACTGCTCCTTGGTTGCTTCTATCAGTTGTCATATGGCAGTGTCCTGAAAAGCGTCTGTTGGAAACAATAATAATATCGCGTGGAAGTACGGACTCGAAGAATTGTTTGTAGGCCCACACGGCCCCGTGGGCCCATGAGGCCATATGGGCGCATGGGGCCCATCGGGCCGGCTGGCCGCGGCCCGGGCGGGCCAGCCGCGGCTTTTTCTTTTGTGACGGAGCAGCCCGACTTAATCGGACATTGCCACATCCTTGTTTCATGTCATGTAGCAAACCAGCGTTTCGCGATTTGCTTTGCCCCCTCTGATAGAGTCGAGTAGTTCGCAGCACTCTTGGCACCACCTATGGAGCTGAGAGGGTTCTCACATATTATGATCAGCTTAAGTATGTATTGCATTTTATGTTTCATATGGCAGTGTCCGCAAAAGTACCTGTTGGAAGCAATAGAAATACCGCGTGGAATTACGGAGGCGAACAAATTGGTGTCACAGGCCCGACTGAATGCCCGATGGGCTCATGGGGCCCATGGCTCCATCGACCCGGCTGGCCGCAACATTTTTTCAGAATTACGTGTTTTACGAAGGATCCCGACTTAATCGGACATTGGCATATTATTTTTGTGGATGGCCCAGTTGGGCGCCCGAGTCGCCTTGATCGTCTCTGTTGCGCGTACTTCTTCATAGCATATTTGGCAGTATATATGTCTTTGTTTTTCCACACACAGGATTATGTTTGCGGTGCTGCCCGATCGGCCCGCTTTTGCAGGATCGAAACAGATTCACCTTGTTTCAAACTATCACGTTGAAAATCACATGCCAAGCGGGACTTCTTCTTGTCTTGTGGCTCTTGCAGGTATTTGTTTCAATTTGCTGCCATGTTTTAGGTTAGCCGACTTGCAGAAGTGCAGTGCTCCAGTCATTTGGCTTTTTCATGAGATCAGTTGTGGCTTTAACTCTCGGGGCAATTGCCTATAGCTTGGCCGACACATGTGGGAAGGGAGGGGATGCATGCACGTGTAGTGGTATGCACTGCGATGCCTTCCATTGTAATGCAAAAGGCGAAGATGCGCAAATCGCTGGGAGATTGAAGCAAAAAGTTCAAGTGGCTGCGCGAATGGGATTTGCTCCTCTGCTTTTGAGTAAAGCCCTGCCAGACGCTCAGGTTTTGCTAAACCGTTGGGGCAGATTCATGCCCAGCAAGATGAATGTTGCAGCCATCGTTTCGGGTGCGGAGGTCGCAGCAGGAGCACATGACTTTGCATGGAAGCTCGGGGGCGGAGGCGGTTCATCCCCCTCTCAGCACAGTCCTCAGTATTGCCTTTATGCTCACGTGGCCGCAGTCTTCGTGGTCCAGAGGTTTCGCCCTCTCAAGTTTGCTTGGGAATTGCTGCATGCCAAGCAAATAGCTGGAGGGATGCACCGACGACATAGTAATGAAGCTGGTGGTGTCAACCGCTGGGTCAGTCGAGCTTTGCATCGGCATGCTGGGATGCCGTTACCTACAGGCTTGGTGACAGACATGTACCTCGCTCTGCACAGGGCATTGTTTCTGTTTGGCTACAACCGGGTCTTTGATCAGGCGCATTTGGTAGGATGGCCGGTGGCCAGTGGGGAGCTGGTTGAATTCGCAGAAGCTTTGCGGACGGTGTGTCTTCGACCCTCGAAAAGATGCACACTACGCAAGTTGCATAGGGATCTCACTCTTCGATTGCGTGTTGCATGGCGGTTGGCTACCACTATATCCCGTGAGCCGACTGAAAGATACGAAATTCCATTGAAGTTTGTGCAGTCATGGCCTGCATCTGCACTCAGAGGGGGGCTCCAGCACAGCAACACGGAAACTAACATTGTTCGAAAGAAGACACTTACAGTGTTCATGACCGGCACGCACGGAGCACTATTCAAAGAAGTAGAAGCTAGTTGGCGGTCGGCAGTTTGCGGTGCATCTTCCAACATACATGCAATCAACTTCCAACAACTCTCACACTCTGCTGCATATTTTGGAGCAAACACAAACATACATGCGACCAATTTCGTGCCACCCAACTCAGACGACTTGATTGCGAAGTCTAGGTATGCGATCATCTCGCACACCTATGTAATGCCACATACAGCCTTGGAGCTATTGAGGCAGATGATGGGTGCGTGGTTGCGCGGTGCAGGCCCCGAAGACGCTGCAGTCGTGCTCTGCACTATTCCTGCAATTACATGTGCGGCATTCGCTGCACTCGAACTACCTGTGGTCCACTACTCGCCAACCATCATAACTGTGCAGGTGCCACTGCAAAACATCGGTCCATGGCTCCAACTATATGCGAAAATGGCGCGTGATCCCAAGAACCATTTCATCGTCAATAGCGAAGCATACAATGCAATGCATGAAGCCGTAACAGGGCAGAAATGGCAGGTGATTCCTGTTTTGGCTCTCTATATGAATGTTACATACACAGGTCACCAAAGCAATCGCATCTTGGTATATGACCGATCGTTCACCGTGCTGTTGCAGGGGCTATCCGCCTTAACGCCTGCCGAGCACATGCTCCATTTTATTGGTCACACTCAAACTGATCGGCAATACACCACTTTTGCCGAACACAGAGCATTGATCTTTGTGCCCACCGCAGTGGCACAAATGGCCTTCTGGGAGTTCTACGCTATGGGTGTGCCTATTTTCATTCCAGCGGATGCTAGTCTGTATCTTTGGCCGCCGCTCCCGTTTGGAATGGTCAATGGAGGTGTGGTAACGGAAGATTCTGGATATGCAAGGCCAGGATTGCCAATTCTGGGCCATGGTTCCTATGAGCACTGGGAAGGCGTGCACCATCTAAATATATCCGTCATTGCCGGCAGAAGCACAGGGGTCAGCATATTCGTGGACTTAACCCTTCGTCGTTCAAATGCTGTGTCGGTGCTGATGACTGCTCCGGGACAGCAAATTGCGTTTGATGCTGAAGCAGTCCCTCTGACGACCATGGACGAGCGTGGCAATACACACTCACTTGAGCCATCAGGTGAATTTGGCCCAGTGTTTGGTGGCAGGTGCGTGCGGCTTTCAAATAACCTTGGACTCTTGAGTGCCTGGCTTGGCCCACGTCCTGGAGCTTGCCCAAAACTTGACGCACCTGGTGGTTGCAGAGCCGGGCCTGTTCTCTGCAAAACCTCACTATGGAATGAAATCCCATACCGAGGGGAGCCACCGGAAGGCGGCGCAGAACAAAGGGATAAGCCATTGGACGGTGCAGAACGAAGCGGGTTTGGAGAAAGCTTCTGGTGCCTCGGACGCACCGTCTTGACACGACGTCGGCGCCAGCGGCCTTGGGGCGATCCATCTGCAACCTCTACACACCGTAGTCTCAGGCGCTTGACACATAGACTCGACATGTTCCAGTATCCAAAGGTTGGGCGCTTTATCAGTGGGGCGGAACTTCTGTATAAGCTACAAGAGCTTGAGCCAAATGCGGTAGAAACTGTGATGCATGACTTTATGAAATCGCAGCGCTCAGCTGGACTAGCTTTATGGAGGGATGCAGTCCTTAATGCAGTCGTACAGCACCCGTCGCAGGAAGACTTATCAACGTTAGTCTGATTGCAAACATACTGGTGGTGGACATAATTAAGCAACACCTAAACCATATTATTAGAGGAGTATATAACTTGCGAACCAACATGCAAATACGTATTGGGTTGCCTATCGAGCGATTATTGAAACATTGCCTTACCATCCTATCCATGCGAACACGAGAGGATATTGAATTTTGGAACATAAATTATATACTTCAGTGAAAGTGTTTTACTATGATAGGTCAGTCATAAACCGAGCCAGAACTAATCCGTAGTAGATATATTGTTATAGACATGTAAGAACACAAGTAAACACAAATTATGTAGTTGATATGCTTCGACATATATATATATATATAACATGCTATGAATTATTTGTTCTCATAATCGGTCCATCATAGCGTATGCTACTAATTTGTGCTTCTATTATAGATCTATCATAAAAATATGCATGGGATCATCCTACCCACCCTAGTCCCAATCATAAGCCGGTCCCTATACTAAAAATAATTCCAGCTGTGAACATGAGAGGAGCTTCAAGGTCGGATCCTTCAGCAATTTCAAGAGAGTTGCGTGGGTGTGAGGCGAAGCCTCCATTCAACAAGACCGGGTATATATATATATATATATATATATATATATATATATAAATATATAGCGAGAGAGAGACCGGACCCAGAAGAGCAAAGAGCAGGATACAGAGCTGCTCTTAGGATTGGAAATGAAATCCAAACCCAAATACCAACAAAAAGTGTTTACTTTTCAATAAGCTGAATTTCATGTTAATGGACCAGTCGGTTTTCGGCATTTGTTGGTTTGGGTGGATGCAGGGCTTGGGTGCGGACCCTCAACGAAAAACTGAAAAAAAAGACAGGTCCATTAACCTGTAACTCAACATATGTACCGGTAAACCAGTAGTTGGTATTTGTGTATCTGGGTTTGAAATTAATCTCCAATCCCAAGAGACCCCCTATACCCTGCTATTCGGGGACGGTCTAGGTATGTATGAATAATGTATACTGATCGATCGGAGTGTATACCCAATTACTTACTCATATGTTCTTGAACCTTATGTCTTAGACGGCCTGAGTGATTGTCCAAGCCGTCATGTCGCACACCTTCCTTACCACTCCCTATCGCTATTTTGTCTTTTGTGTTTGTCATCCCCTTGTACCAGTTGGCAAAAGTTCATGTGGCGTGTCATAGTCTGGCGACCCTATCTCCCACATCGGGAACAAACATGTAATTCATGACGAAACCATCATGTTGCATGTCTCATCCTGCAATCCCACTATCATCCTGGCATCATCCTAATCGTGTCTCAGGTATACTGTCATAGAAACATTTACAAATATGTATATATAACATAATATATATAATATATAATATAATATCCTACTGGTGACCCAATCACTCTTCAGCGGCAAGTCATCCTATAGATTCCTATACCATGATTTGAGTCGCTTGTCGTGTTTTCCCATTTCGCCGCAAATATGTTTGTGGACTAGGATAGTTTCATTTTTTTCCGAATTATTGTAGTAACGTGAGCACCATCAAAATATAGCGTGCATCCTCGCATCATCATAATCAGAGCGGATCCCGGCAAACTGAAAATTCATCATCCTAGCATCATCCTAATTTGGAGGCTTGACACACACACATCAGGAACTGTGGAATCCCGTAAGAAGTGCGAGCATCCTACACATCATCCTACCTGTCATCATGGCATCATCCTAATCTTGTCTCAGACATACAGGCCGCTCTTTAAAAGTAAATAAAAATTATCGGCCAACCCCAACCTACTTCTTGCGAGCCTCTACTTCTAAAGTGGGCCCATGGGACCCATGGGTCCCAAGGGGCCCCTTCGGCCCAAGGAGCCCATGGGGCCCATGGGGCCGATAAGCCCATGGGATCCAGGCGGGCGGGCGGCGGGCGGAAATCATGCCCTACTTCTAAGACTACCTACTTCTTAGTGTCTTGCCACGCAGCCTTTTTCGCATCTGATGCTGACACCACACTTTTAAAGTAAACCCGAAAGAAATTCCGAACCTACTTCTTTCGAGTACCTACTTCAAGGCCGGACCTACTTCAATCGAATGGCCTGTACTGTGATGCGAATATGCACATATATGTGTCATATAAGAGACAACTTTCTGTAAACTATAACGGATCCACCCACCACCATCCCTGGAGCCCGGAGTTGTTTTTGTTTCCCGGTATTGGCCGAACAAAAATATCCCGGCGCGCTCTCTTTTGGGGTGCACGGTCCAGGATAATAGCCCCAATCGCAATCATGCTATCCATTGGGGTGCCCATCCTAACCCTGTACTCTAGGCTTGCCTATATATATATATATATATAGAGAGAGAGAGAGAGAGAGACACTCTTTCATCCAATCCTTGTATTAACAAATTCAGAGTACATCCCATTCTGCTTTGCTTGTATACCCCCCGCAGTCCGCCAGAAGACCCAAGCATCGTCTGTGGATGGGAGCTCCTGAGGGTGCAGCAAAAGACATACACAGAGGGAACTCTCATCGCGTGAATAAGCCAGGTTACATAAAGC
>Ga0099797_101256_pt1 | contig 13925 bp, 16 predicted proteins | sample Uncmet_Sort48C_1_FD_89871 | JGI IMG/M metagenome (GOLD analysis project Ga0099797, IMG submission 89871) | Marine eukaryotic communities from CALCOFI LINE 67, Pacific Ocean - C012_Sort48C_1 | ecosystem: Environmental > Aquatic > Marine > Oceanic | place: Pacific Ocean: Monterey Bay | collected... | reverse complement strand
AGTGTGTGTGTAAGTGTGTGTATGAGTGTGCGTGCGTGTATGTGCACGTGCACGCGCCACAGCGCGCATTCTTACGTGTGCTCGATTCGTCAGCCGCCTTTGATTCTCAAGGTCGGCTTCCAACTTAGCCTGCTTGTCGGCTGCATCCTCCAGGGCACACTGGAATTCCGACTCCAACTGGGAAATTTTTCTTTCATACTCCCGTACCTTAGCCTGCGCCTGCGGTGTCATCTGCAGGCGCGAGCGTGTACCTGGCCCACGAAGCTCATCTATCATTGCACGAAGGTGCTGTGCTGCTGCTAGTTTTTCATGCTCTGCTTTATCTAACTTACTCTGGAATTTTGCTACCACTGCCCCATGTCCAGCCTGCAACTTACCCACCATACCCACATGTCTTTTCTGCAGTCGCGCCCTGTCTTGCTTATGTTTCTCTGCTGTCTCTGCATTCCTCTTCCGACTAATTTCTTTTTCGTCTCTCACCATGCCAATCAGCCTCTGTTCTAGCGCGCTTTCTCTTTCTTGATTCTGATTCCTTAGTGTCTCTATAGACTGCTTGATCTCTACTTCCCTCTCCTGTGCTTCTTTCTCTTGCTGCTTCCGCCGTTTCTCTGCTTCAGCGGCCTGCTCCTTCAATACCCTAACTTGGTCCTGCAGCTGCCTATTCTGCCTTAGTGTACCCCGGTACTCTGCTTCTGTCTGAACTCGGCGCTGAGTCTGCCTACTATAAGGGTTCTCTACCATGCTATATCGCCTGCGCTTGTTGGTGGTGCCATCCTGACCTGGGTCTCTACTGTCACTTTCGTATCTACTCCTAACTCTAGAACTAGCACTTGCATCTGCCCCTTCTTTCTCGCCTATGCTGCCGATAGACGAAGGTAGACAAACAACACCCCCCAAACACAAAGGAACACTTCTGTTGTTGGCTGGTGGTGGTGGATGTGGAAGCTGGATGTGGCAGCAACTGCACGTTTTGTTGAAGGAGGGAGGTGGAGTTGAAAATGGGGAACACAACCAAGCTTCGATGTCCACTTTACAATACAAAGCAGAATTCCGGGTCCTACACTGCCATTCCTTCTTCAATTTCTGTGCTTTGTTGTAAAGTGTCTGTGGTCTGATGGTTTTCTGCCCGGCTGCGTACTTGCCTACTGCAGCTTCAACCAGGGGATTAAACTGCAAAGGATTCAACATGGATTCAAGCCAAATCAGAAACCTGACCGATAGCAACGAAAAATCTGAAAGTATTGTCGTAGCTATCCTATCTAAACCAACACCCATACACAGCAGCTTCACTTGAAGTGCCATGTACTGCTCTTGAAAGTCCCTTAAACTGAAGCAGCAAAATGTAGAATTACTGGCCTGTTACGCCTTTCGCTGTATCTCAAACAATTTGCCCCAAACACCCACCTTTCTTTATCCAAGGAACAGCCAATAATATTTTCTTCCTGCGGCATTCTTTCAAACTCCGAATTACTGATTATCAAAAATGTAAGGTGGACGATTCAATCTTCCGAATTCGAAGTGGTGGCATCAGATGACGAAAACAACTCACCATTGGACCAAACTGGCCTCCTGATTCTGGCACGCTAAAGTATTCCCATTCATCAGTAATATACCAGGGACATATATTACAAGATTTTGATTTGGCTGCTTTATTTGGGCATCAAGGCTGGTTTCTCCGCCCATAGTCTTGTTCCTCAATCAAATCGACCAAGCACAACGCCGGCGACGTTGGTCCCGAACGGCAGGTAGGTCGGACGGAAGTGACAGCAAAAAAAATGGCCGTTTCGTTTTTTTTTATTTTTTTTTATTTTCGGTGGCGCCCTTATAAACAAGTTTCTTCGCTCAGCGTTCAGCGCACAGCGCACAGCCAGGCACAGGCACAGCCAGTGGCACATATACCCCCTAATACAATATACAATATACAGTATCTATCTACCTATCTACATCTACAGCCAGCCAGCAGCCACCAGCCAGCCAGGCCAAGGCCAAGCAAGTTTACTAATTTACGCGCGTGTCGCAAGTTCGTGAGCGAAATGGCGCATAGGCAGCGTAGCAATTGGCAGTTAGCTAGCTACAACTACAGCGCCATGTAAATAACCATCTGTAAGCTGGCGAGGCGCTGCGCGTTAGCTACAGAGCCTCTATCCATATCCGCCCATGCACCAGATGCGGAATCTATGATCTATGAGCCAAAGTCAAAACCAACATTCTCATGTTGCTAGCTACGACCATACAACCCAAACACCAAACAGGCGCCAAGCCAACGCCAAGCGACATGGCGCTCACCTAGCAGCTTCTTCTTTTTTTTTGGGGGGGTAGGCCTACCACACCATGACGTCAGAAACTGCCTGGGCAGCCTTGTCGGTCCCATCCTAGCTACATGCCCTGCCCACTGCAACTGCCTACGGCATACGTACTTCTCCATGCCCCGCAACCCTAGTACCGTAAGTACCTCAGCTGTGGTGATATGGTACTCGCGCACATGCCACATCGCCACCCTGCACATCGCCCTAGCGCACCTGTAATAAAACCTACGCAATTTCGCCCACAAATCTGCCGTAATGCACCACCCCTCACTACCGTACAGGAGATGGCAGGAGAATTGCCCGGACCAAAGCCACGTACGCCTCTCTCTTTGCTGCTGGTGAGATCGCCGCTGACCTAAACACTAGCCTACTCAGAGAACCGAATGCCCGCGTTGCCGCCGCTATCCTCGCTATCAGATACCACTAGTAGCCATTAATATTAGCCGAATCGAGTCACAAAACACAAAAGAGGGACACACCGAATAGTGGTATGACTTTGCCCATGGGCTTTTTCTTCTACAACGCAAGGATTCATGCTGGATGGTGATATCGTGACTCGCAGTTGACGGGGGTCTGGGCTGAGGCGTCAAACCCAGGAGAAGAAAGGTGGGTTACAATCCCGCCAATTTTGTCGCCGCCAGCGCTCGTTGCTCGGAGGAAGCGATGCATTGACGCCAGTCGCTCTTGGGCGAAGTCTCGTTGTAGTGCCTGTACCTGAAATGCACATGAAGCTTGGTTTCACAAATATCAAAGCTGATATGCAAGGTCTGTCGTGGTGTGGAATGTCATTGGCGCCTCAATACAAACAACTGCCGCTACTTTGTGTGTGTGTAGTACGAATTGGACAACGTAACTCGCAACACAGTTATCAATGTGATTTATGTGTATGAAATGAAACGCACACCTGCTGATCCCAGGTTCCCTCCATTCGCAGAAGCTGCTCTGTGTCACCCATCACGCACACCAGCTGCTTTTTCAGGGCGCTGCTCTCTTTTTCGAACATGCTACACTGAGCAGCAAGATCTCGAGCCCGCCTTTTCCAAGCGAGAGCCTCTTGCTGCGATACCATCAACTGCTCGTTTGCCGCTGCAGCCTCCTGGCGCACTGCTGACGAATTCTGTTTGAGTGCGCTAGCTTCCTGCTTCAGCGCCGCAGCTTGAGCTTGAAAACGAAATGCCTCCTGTTCCCGCCGCCCCTCTTGCTCCCGCAACGCGCAGAGGCTTTCCTGCGCAATTAGGAGCTGTTGCTGCTGCTGCTGTTGTTCGTGCTGCTGTTTTTGCTGCTGGTGATGGTGGCTGTGGTGGTGGTGACTGAAGTGGGAACGGTTGTCTTGGTGCAGGTGTTCTTGGCGCTGTTGTCTTTCAGTCTCTCCTGGGCGACTGTGCTGGGTCAGTCTTTGTTGAGTCAGCTGCAAGATCTCATTGTGCTGCTGTCGCAGTTCTTGCCCAAGGTACTCCACATCTGCCCTGTGTCTCTGACACGCACAGCAGCACTTCCAGTGCTGCAGCGCCCACATCACAACAAGACAGTGAGACGCAGTGCTTTGAATACAATACCGTGTCTCTTTCTCATCGCCGTTCCTCTGCATCAAATTCAGACGCCGGCAGTACAAGCGCTGGAGCACCGCAGCCAGAAGATGAGCGGCGTGGCGCCGGCGAAGGGGCCCAATACGCGAGAGATGATCAAGCGCCTGTCGTCTCCACGCCACTGTCGTTTGTTTCGCCAATGCCATTTCGTGCCAGATAAGCGACGAATACTGCGATTTCCATGTGGCCCATGCCATGCGCAGCACATGATGGGCAAGTCGCTGGATCCACGTGGTTGCCGGAAGTACAACGGTATGCTTGGCAATGTTCGCGGCACTTACACTAGACTGGCGTGTAACAAAGCACGACCAAGAGAACCACTGCTGCCATGCGCGCGACAAGTGCCGTGAAAGCGACACACGGTATAAAAAAGACAAATTTCGAAACCTAGTTTGAAGCTCATGACGAGAACGTTCCTGATGGTGCACCCAGAGTTGCCACTGGCGCCAAGCGCTTGACACATTCTTGTTTGCGATGCACCCCAACCAGCGCTGTATGAATCGACTATATGATCCCATCCGAACCATCACATCGACCCACTTCTTCAAAGCAAATGTCAACTGCGAACGAGTGTGTCTGACTACACATCGAAGCACCGAGCGACTCCGGTAAGCGTCCCGCTCGCTCGCAGAGCGAGCCATAAGCTGCTGGAACTCGGCATCGAATTCCGATAGCAGCAACGAGTGACGGTCACACTCGCACCACTTGTTCCAGGCCTGAGACTGATGTACGTGGGCGATATGTTCTAAGCAGCGCAGCACAACGCATATGGCACGGTTCTCATGACTGTAGGATTGTTGCCACTGATGCCATGCATCTGACAATGACCGATTGACCATTCGGCCCAAAGATAATTTCATAACTCTGGCAACGAAAACAGCATAATACTGAGACTGTTGCCATTGGTGCCACGCGCTCGACAGCGCTCGATTCGCTATGCACCCCAAACAACGATGCATCACTCGACCATGCCGACGCACAACAACAACGTTGAAGTGCCATTTGTACCAACCTCCAGCCAACACCCGATGCATAATTCTGTTCAAGCAACGATGTATCGTACGGTGACAGTGGCCTTCACGTTCACGTGCCAGCCGAAGCTTGAGCTCCTCCAACTCACAAACCGATCCTGAACGTAACGAATATCGAACAAACTCGCACCACTTGCGCCAGCCTTGAGCCTGATGCATGTGGGCGATACGATTCAAACACCGCAGAGCAACGCGGCAAATGCGCTTCTCACACGATATTGATTGTTGCCATTGGTGCCACGCGCTCGACAGCGCTCGATTCGCTATGCACCCCAAACAACGATGCATCACTCGACCATGCCGACGCACAACAACAACGTTGAAGTGCCATTTGTACCAACCTCCAGCCAACACCCGATGCATAATTCTGTTCAAGCAACGATGTATCGTACGGTGACAGTGGCCTTCACGTTCACGTGCCAACCGAAGCTTGAGCTGCTCAAACATCGACATGCGTTGCAGACTATCGCGCTCTTTTTCAATGTCACGAATCCACTTCGTAAATGCCCATAACTCGAACTTGAGTCGCACACTTCTGCCCGACACGCGGAGGTGGCCCAAAGCATGGGCGTGCCTGCGGTGTCGAAGTTCGTTGCGCAGTCGCAAAACCTCCAGCTCATGCTGTCGAGACTGCTGCCGCTGTTGAATGATACTTTTGCGCGTTACTTTCCTTTGAGCCCAGCGCCTCCATTCTCCAGCCCAGCGCTGCCAGGAAATCTGTAACGTCCGAAGCTTATACTGCTGCGTTTGGAATGCGAGCACCCTCAAACATGCCCGTGCGTTTCGTGGTGCCTCCTGCCATGCACGAACTTCCCCCTTCCATATCAGCAGGGCTGCACGAACTTGTTGTGTGCCAAGCTTTGACCGAAGAACCGTTTCGAGGACTATGAGTTGCAGTAGGTGCTGCAAGTGTTCGGCATCGTGCTTGTCGCTCTTGCTTTCCTTGCTGCAGACAAGTTCGGTGCACTGTTCTTGAGGATGGATCGCCGGAATCGTTCTGTCCGCTACTTTCAGTGTAAACCATGTGCACCAGGCCTGTTGGATGCGGTTTCTACGCCAGGTACGGGAGAAGAATACAAGCACGCGCATCGCCCGATCCAAGGAAGCATTGGCCAGGCGGTTCTTCAGCACGCGCAATTGCTCGTGCAACCCATTTTTATCATGAACTTGCTCATTCATCGTTCGCTGTGTTTGAATCAATTTAGCTTGAATCTGTGATAGGTCATGTGCAACTTAGACGAAAGAAGAGAATGGCTAGATCTCGCAATCTTGGCACATCACCACGCGCAATTGTTCCTCCAATATACTTTTTTCATGAACTTGCTCATTGGTCGCCTGATTCGTCTGAAACAATTCAGCTTGAACCTGTGATATGCCACGCACGACTCAAAGAAAGATACGAATGTTTGGGCTACGTAATCTTTGCACGTCACGAAGCATTGTTGCAGCAATGGGTGGCAGGGGGTCAATCGATCATGAAATACTAGCATAATTTCTTGGTCTTACCTGTTGCATCCATGCATGGCAACTTTGCAACACCATGTACTGCCATTGAAAGCACCCCCGTGACACATTACGCTGCGACAGACAGTCGAATTGTAGCTCTTGTTGGAGCAGCATGCACCCAGCCCAGCCCCTCCATCGGTTGAAGTTGACATACAATGCGAATTTGTGCATGTTTCCGTAATACATAGCCAGCCTGGAGATCATGCAATGTGTGTACGCCTTGAGTTCGGGAGGCATATTCATATAAAAACTTTTCATGACGTTGGATGTCGGCTCTTGCACTTTGCGGACGATCCTCTGTACATGACTTTGGTGGCACCACTGACGCTGTCGGTACTCTTGCATACCACTTTGCAATACAGATATCGGCAGCGTAATACGAGATTTCCCACCATCGCTGTATCCACACTGAGGTGCGATCGAGCGCTGATTCGCGAGGCGAAGGCGTCGATCTCGCTCTGATTCACGCAAGTATTTTGTTTCTGAAAAGCTCCTGCCGTAGTGCTTGTCATGAGTGTGGTCCTGGAGTTCGTGACTGCCATGGTGCACACCATCACATCCATTCGTTGACATGAAACGACGTGCCTAAGGCCTAAATCATTTCTAGATCAGCAACGGTTAGATTCGGTCCAGCCAGTCGAACAAAGAAGCACGTGTCAGGGTTCATGGCCGGCCAGCCTCGTTCTGCCTGGACTGGCCCGCCGCACAAAAAAAGCCGCGCTTGCACTTCTATGTACCGGTATTCCAATAGGTCCTCTGTCATGGGCAGAAACAAATTGGTGTCCGTTACAGAGCTCTATCTGTAGATATCGAAACAACTTTCGTTGGTTATCAGAAATATCACCAATCACATGGTAGTTTACCTAAAAAAAAAGGTGACTTTTCACCCACTCATATAAGTGGATTTCCACTCGTACGAGTACGGGGAACCAGGATAGGCACTACTATTAGTAGTAGTAGCTAGCGACGGTAGTCAAGTCCATGCGCGCACTTGGCCTCCTGTTGCTTGCAGCTGAAGCAGTGGAACAGGATCTACTTGGGCTTCGTTTTGGACGGTATGGCGCAGGTATTGTTCTTGAGGCCGGATCAAGGGCAGCACATTTTGTTGGAACCTCAAGCACCGGCTCTGACGGGAGGGGCTCCGTGGCATTAATTGGAGCACCAATGTGCAACCATGGTGGCGCCCAGGAAGGGGTGTTCACAGTAGCGATTCAATTAGGTTATACCGCACAGACGGTTGAGATAGGAATGGCAGGGCACCATGCAGGCTCAAATGTCGTAGGGATACTTGACTCAGGAACCAGGGTGAGAATCTTCCTTGCGCTCGATTGATTGCTCCGCGTCACGTACCTAAAATCACGGAACAGGTTGGGATTACGACGGGTGAAAATGTTAATCTTTCACTCACTTTGGGGCGCAGTGGTTTGAGTTGGGGGTATGCGGCCGATGGAGATGTGTGGCATGGCGATGACTGGATAGGTAATTCACCCAAACCGGCCTGGGGTCGGACGGCACAACGTTGCTGGCAAACGTGCACACATGGCTGCTAACTCACCTTGCAGTTAGCAAACTAAAATAGCTTCGTACTCCCATCCAATCCTGTGCGGTTGCCGGTGGCGGTTTGGGGCGTGCCTTATATTTACATTATTTTGTTTTGGTGTAATGCTGCAACGATGCCAGGTCGGGGGCACACATTTCTGTCCCAATATGGAGCAGGAGATGTAATTGCGCTACAGGTGATACGTCGCACTGATGTTGTATTCAGACCACCATGATTGTTGAAGTTTAGTTTTTTGATGGCTCGGGCATCAGGTTCGGCCCGCATTCGGGCATGCATTGTCATTCATCTGACACAACGTACATCCTCACACACCGTGTAACACTCCGATGCTGTGACCCGCTGCGTGCCCGCGCAGATGGACTGCAGTGCCGCTAACCTATATCTCTACATCAACGGGAAAAAAATGCGAGGCAACATAAAGCAGGTTCTGTCCTTGTCGAGGTGCTGATGATCGAATTACCAAGTGGATTCTCATCTTTATACATGCCCCATCCCTCACCAGGTTCCCAGGTCAGCTACTTTTGCCGTCGGTGCATATGACCAGGTGAAAGGCCGCATGTATAGCTACACGCTTTCGGCGTGTGTGGACAGTTCGATGCAGAGTGGGAGATGCGCTCGCAACACAAAGTCGGGGTGTGGGGGGGCAGCATTGAGGTGTGGTGGGGCGGGGAGAGGAGTTTATCATGAGCAATATTCATTCCGCAACCCATTTTTCATTTTCAGCTCACACTCCACCCATTACCACCGGCTTGTGATGCTGTTCCCATTGCCACACTACCACTGCCACTACTACTGCCATCGCCGCGGCTCCTATTCCTTTTGTTTGTATGATGCCACTCTAGGTTGGAGCGTCGTGGCGAATAGTGGGAAGTCATTGGCACGCTCCGCAGGCAAGTACGAGAGGCGCACCTTCATTCCTGCCCGGCTTACTTTTGTGTCTGTCCATACGTCTAGTATGTGTTTCACTTTTGGTTGGTTCTCTGATTCGTTTCGTGTTTTGCGCGTTCGGATGGTTCGTGGCTCATTGGATTATTGCTTTTTCTACCTCCGGTTGGGCCACAGCAGGGTTCTCCTGGTGATGATGGCCAAGTCCTTGCTGATAATGCCGTGTCGGCAGAAGAGCACGCAGTCTTGGCCGCATCTGGCCTTGCTCTACTACAGTCAGTTGCCACTGCCACATCAAACAAGACAGACATGACCACGGCAAGTACCAGTAGCACCAGTAGTACAGGCACGAGCAGTGAAAATGGCAGAGATCGAAGCAGCAAGAATGTCAGTGGGCAGCAGCAAAAGCAACAGCACAACCAGCGGCAACAGGGAAAACAAGGGTTCGAGTCTCGGGTGGAAACAGCAGGGTTCCGCATGACATGCTCGGTGCAGTGCAGCAACGGCGCGACGGCTGGTGATCGAGTGCAAGGCATTGACAGGGCTAGCAGTGGCAGTGGCGGTGGCAGTAGGCCCTTGGGGCCAGACGCGGTAGGGTCACGTGTGGGGATAGTGGCGGAGGCATACACGGCAGTCAGTGACGTCCACTGCAGCGGGGCTGATAGTGACGGGGTCCATGGCAAAAGCGATGGCAGTGGCAGTGGCGATAGGTTTGTGCTATGCCATGGGGACGAACTACCGCACAGTTGGGATCGTGGCGAGATAGATGGCGCGACCGAGTGCGGTGCAGATGCACGAGGAAGTTCTGGCTATAACATCGACCGCTGCTTTTCACGGTGCGACGACGCAGCAGAGTCAATAAGATCAGCAGTAAAAGTAGGAGCAGCAGCACCGCCAGCGGAAAGAGGAGAAGCACACGCAGGGAGAGGACGCTGTTTGAAGCTTGGACCCTGGGTTGTGAACGCAGTAGATACTGTGGTGTGTACCACTCTCTCTTCTTCGTCTAGGCACACGCCGACGCAGGAGCAGCGGCACCGACAGCATCATAGCGAAGCAAGAAAACCAATATCAGCAAGGAGCATAGGTTCGGAAGAAACGAGAGAAATGGACAGTGACGAAATCCGACCGCACACGGCGTGCGTGCAATCGTTTTTGAGAGGAGTGTGCCGTCACTACCTCTGGTCCACACGCAGCGGCAGCTGTGGCAGTGGCAGTATTAACAAAACTGAGCGCAGACTCCGCACACGGGGTGACGATAGCGGTAGTTGCAGCAGTATTTGCACCGGCAGTAGCGGCACCCAAGAGCGTATCAGCAACCTGTGCTCGAAAACCCACCCTTGCACCGAGAATAGCACACCCGCGCACGTTAGAAGTGATACGTCGCGGCGTCGACCCAGAGCGCAGCGACAACCCAATAGGCAGCAGCCCCGTCACCAGCGGTTTGATGCAGTTAGTCAAGAACAGGAGGCAGAAACGCCCATGTCCAACGACGGTGCCCCAACAAAGATCCAACGACAGCTATATCCGCCATCACTAACGCGGAAATCGCAAGAAAGGCAACGGACAAGGGCAGAGTCAGATTCTCATGTGGTTATTGAAAACGAGTCAACAGTGAACACTCCCATAGCTAGCTACACAAACGATGGACTTTGATGAAGAACGCCATGGCCTGCTTGCTGTGTGTATGTCCGATTGGCATTGCTGTTGTGCATAGCTTCCCAGGAGCCAAGAGCAATAACAAAAGAAAGGGCCGATTAGTGGAGGTGGCTGGCATAGGAGACAGGGCCAGCTGGCCCCTGCCGGCTGGCTGGCTTAATCTTAACCCACCCATAAGATGGGTTTGTCGCTACAAAATGCCTAGGGTCTTGGATGTTGGATGTTGGATGGGCAGCCATGCGCACACTACACCAATAGTATGCGCTAGCTTGGGTCATAAGCCCGCGGGGGGCGGGCCGCAAGCCGCAGGCGACCCACCGGAACCTGGTTACTAGCTAGGGCCAGCCCCCGGGTGCCATCGCATCCAGCGCACCCAAGGCCCTTTTTAGCGCAGCCATCCCAACACCACAGTGGTGACATCCGCGGGCCCGCCCCCGAAGCCCGAGGCGCATTCGCCTGTCCCCACAGCGCACCCGGGTGCGCCTGCCCCCAGGAGCCCGCAGTGGCGGTTTTGGGCACCGCCCGCTACACTGCTTTGCAATTGCATATTTATACTCTCCCGGTACCATCCAAGCCCCCAGGCTATTTGCGCCGCCCCGGCCGGCCCAGCCGCCAAGCAAACACGCCAGTCTTGTGCTTGTGCACCGGACCCCCCAGCCCCCCGTGTGCGCGGCGTGGGCCGACCGCAAGCAACAGGCAAGCAAAACTGGGATTGCCAACGTGTGCACAGCGCAAACTCACTTCTCGCACTGTCCCACACGCCATATGACCTAAGGCTCAAGAAACAAGATGCCCCACAGCCCCAGATACATGAGCCCCCTGCAAACGCACGTAGGCGCCTATCACAGTGGAAGCGTAAGTATAGTGCACAGTGGGGGGTATTGCTACTGGCACTTGAACGGGCCTCTCTTTGCTGTTTGGCAGGATTCTTCGGGTTTGGGTGATTTGGAGGATGCCACTGTGAGTATGAGCATCACTTTGCTTTATCGCCTACCACAAGCACGCATACACTGTAACTTAGTTTTCTGCTGCCTGGCAGTCAAAATCCCCAGGCCCGGTTTTGTCGCTTGTTGGCTTCTTGGAGAACTAAGAAAGTTCCGAAGGAGAGGAGCTGGATGTGGAGGAAGAGGAGGGGGAGATATACCAAAATCTAACTGCCTATACGGTAAGTATGGTAACTTTAGCGTGTTTGTCTCATGTCCTGAACCTCAAATATTGCGTTTATTATCAGGGCAAGAGGGAAAAGGAGCTTGTTGGCACTGGCGTAGGTGCCCCACAAACTTGAACTAAAAACTTTGGCTCAAAGACCAACCCGGCGTCGGCCAGGGCCAACGGGCCTGTCGTCAATTGGTACGACAGGCTCATGAAACCTTCGGCAAGCTCACGGAACGAGCCAAGGAAGAGGCCGAATGGTGAGGCCGCTTGTTTTCTTTTTCTTGTGTCTTCTGTTCTCATTCCCTTGCTTTTTCTTGTCTTTTCTCTTGGCTGGGCTTGGGATCTTGCCCGGGGTTCTTGTATTTTATTTCTGATTCCTTTCGTTGCCTTGCCTTGTGCTCGTTTTGCTGTTGCCTTTATTTTGTGGTCTGTTCTTTGTTTTCATCCTGCTGAATTGTTGCTTTTTCTTGCCTTTCTTTGTGGCTGAATTGTTGGGGCTTTGTGGTCATTTCTTTGCACGTGCCTGGGCTATCTTACCTGTGTTTTGATTTGCTTTCTCTTGTTTGGTGCTGATATTTTTTGTATGGCCATACTGCTGTTATCTTGTGGTCTGTTCTTTGTGTTCATCTTGCTGAATTGTTGCTTTTTCTTGCCTTTCTTTGTGGCTGAATTGCTGGGGCTTTGTGGTCATTTCTTTGCACGTACCTGGGCTATCTTACCTGTGTTTTGATTTGCTTTCTCTTGTTTGGTGCTGATATTTTTTGTATGGCCATACTGCTGTTATCTTGCGGTCTGTTCTTTGTGTTCATCTTGCTGAATTGTTGAGGCTGAAGTGTTACTTTTTCTTGCCTTTCTTTGTGGCTGAATTGTTGGGGCTTTGTGGTCATTTCTTTGCACGTACCTGGGCTATCTTACCTGTGTTTTGATTTGCTTTCTCTTGTTTGGTGCTGATGTTTTTTGTATGGCCATCCTGCTGTTATCTTGTGGTCTGTTCTTTGTGTTCAGCTTGTCTGTGCATCCAGGGACGGGGCGCAGGTAAACACCAACGCTGCAGACCTCCTTCTGCCTGCATTCGCCCACACATATGACACCATCTGTGTGCCACATGGCCTTGGCCGCATCGGCGGTGCTGCAGTCCACCGCTACCTGGGCAGCCTTGTGCGCCTGCACACGGCAGTCATGTCGAAATCAGCGAACGCACGCCGGACTACGCTAGTGAAGTTGGCCTTGCGTCTATCCGACCGTCGTTTTCGAAGACACGATGGTGGAGCTGGATGGGCATAGTTGCAGAGATCCACGGCCACTGGGGTGGCTACAAATTGTTCATGCTTGACGAAGGATGGTCGTTCGCCAAGGCAGCTATGGCATCCATGCGTAGCTTTCTTACAGTAACCAAAAGTTCCGCGTTTGCGCACATCCAAGCAGGCGCTTCTTTCGCTGATATAGTAGAGTGGTACTAGTAGTGTGGTACGTGAATGTGTGGGTGCGTGTATGTGGTTGTGATGGTGAGTGCACGTGTACGTGCGTGTGGGGAGTGGTGATGGTGGGTAAGGCGGGGCTGTTTCAGCCTGGTGATTTCTCTTTGTTCTCGTTCTATCACTCAGTTCATGTTTTCTGTTTCGCGTTGCGGTCTTCATGTTACACGCCTGCACTTGTTCGGTCCGTGTGTGTGTCGTCTGTGGTGTCCGCTGGCTTTGGTTCTTGTCTGGGTGTTGTTGTTCATTCTTTTTTTGTTAATTCCATGTTTCGCTCTACTAGCCTAATTTTTGCGCGTCTACGCTGCACTGCCTTGTCAGTAAATTCGCGTTTCGACCCCCGGTTCTCTGGTTGTGGCATAGCTGTTGCTATCGCCGTCGCTCGGATGTGTGGCTTCCCCATTGTTGCTACTGCGGTGTGCTTTGCGTGGTGTGTGTGATCAGCGTTCTGTGACAGGGTGATGTACTGTCGTAATATATAGTAGTTAAGATCGGCCATACCGAACTTTGTTGTTTTTCCTGTGTCTGGTTTCGTGTATGTCAGGATCCCCACTGCCTCTTTGACTTTCATGCCATTCAGTCGTATTGCGGAGATTTGGATATACTCCACATGTTGCGTTTTCTCTGTTGTCCGGATTATTTGGTTTTTAACATCTTTCAGTTGGTGTCTGGCTATTTTACCTGTCTTTTCTGGCATTTTTACTTTGCTGTGTTCGCTGAGTTGGTGCGTGTCGTCAGTTTTACCTTTTCCTGCTTCCCTTTGT
>Ga0099797_101254_pt1 | contig 13939 bp, 13 predicted proteins | sample Uncmet_Sort48C_1_FD_89871 | JGI IMG/M metagenome (GOLD analysis project Ga0099797, IMG submission 89871) | Marine eukaryotic communities from CALCOFI LINE 67, Pacific Ocean - C012_Sort48C_1 | ecosystem: Environmental > Aquatic > Marine > Oceanic | place: Pacific Ocean: Monterey Bay | collected... | reverse complement strand
GCGGATATCCGGGCGGGGGGTGGCGGGGGGGGGCTTATTGGGGCAGCATGCTGCACCCCATTGCACAGCATTGGGCCTGGGTGCCCTGTCAAGACCACACAGACCATGAGTCGCCGTGGCCCTCTGAGCATATGGTCGGCCAGACTCATGCTGGCCATGGTGCATGCAATGGGGCAACATTACACTGCACCCCAAGACAGCCTGGGGGGGGGGGGAGGGAAACGGTACAGCATTTAGTCACTTTCGTAGCTAAGTGTGCACACCAGAGTCTGGCATAGAGGACCCCAGGTTGATCAACACGGTCGGCATTTGAGGGACCATCCTCGGAGCTATGTGCAGCGCGGAATAAACAAAAAAAAAACTAATTCTATGCTCTGAAATTGCGAAACTAATTATGAATGCATCCCCTGCAAAACAAGAACGCTCTCCCAAGATAGCGCAGGCCCCTATCCATTATCGTAAGACCGACAGCATTGCTGATGTGATCTGCTTCTCCCTGCACCGTATTTACCACCCGGCTTATTATGAGTCTAAGCTCTTCTATGTCTGTCACTCGACACCTTGCATGTAGCGTGCTGGGGAATTACCTTAGGTTAGTCTTGGGCTTCTTGGACCAGCATTGCCCAAACAGTTTTTACATTGTAGGGTTTCTTACGGTCTGGGTACAGGGCCCTTGAAGGGTTCGGCAGTGCGGGCGGGGTGTGTTCCATCATCTTGGGTGCACTGGTTGCGGACTTCTTGACACCTACCGCACAAAGTCAGAGTCGAATTCAAATTCAGATGGACTAGTTGCATTTGAATATGGTCTCTGGGCCTCTCATGCCCACCCCCAGGCTTCAGATGCTTCCCAGATGCCTCCTCTCTCTTCCCTCTTCTCTCCTCTTTCCTCCCTCTTCTCTCACATCACGGCTTTTTCTTCCTTCCTCCCTTCTGTCTCCTCCATCCTCTCTCGCTCTCTCTCTTTCCCTTCCTCCTTAGTCTTGGCTTTTTCTCTCTCCACCTTCCTCTCCTCTCTCCTCTCGCGTGCCTTCTCCCTCCTGGGTCCATCTGCGCATTGAGGCATTACTCGCTTGCGTTTGGGGTCTCGCCCTTGAGTTTTCTGAGTCGCTTTGACCTCCATAAAGGGTTCCTTGCCTTTAACCATGATGGAATTGGTCATATGACAGGACTTATGACTTCATCAGAAAATCATATGCGCACTCATTGGGAATGGATGTCCATTTGCTCGTAATGAAATCGGTTGCCCCTTCTTTGAGGTTTTGTACATTGAACCGGCAGCTCCATTTTTCGCGGTCGTCCTAATGATTGCAACTCTGTTGTTCACCTAGTCTTGCAAGTCACTTTCAAGTGGATTGAGGCCGAAGCCACCCAATAGAATTTCAAACATGTCTGTCAGGAACCTTGGGACGATGCTCAGCATCCCAATTGTGCAATGTCTCACGCAGGCACACACGGAAAAGTCGCTCATGATTTTCACAGATGTTCGCTTTGTTGGTACAACTTTCACTGGATTTTCAGAAATAGGTTGCACATGCCATGTTTCGTACCAGCTTGATGAATGATTGCTTGCTCTTGGCCTTGAGGCAGTTCGAACCAACCACTACGCAGGTTGTGTTAAAAACCATGGCACGTATCCAAGGTATGAGCCAACGTTGGCGCGACCGGTCACGTATTCAGCTAGATCCCCTACTTCCCCTGATTGAAGGTATTGCAGCAAGCTAAGGTAGGGCCACTGCAGGCAGTGAGAACACCCCCTTCGTGATCATCAAGCATGTATTTGAAGCTCATGTCAAGCATGCACTTGAAACTCACGTGAAGCATGCACTTGAAACTCCCGTCAAGCAAGTACTTGAAACTCACATCAAGAATTTACCTGAAGCACATATTGCCACAACTCGTTGTAACTGCGAGCACGACAGAAGGCAATCATGTCCCAGATACGAAGGTATTTATCTAGTATTTAACAGGCTACCCGCACAGACATTGAGCTTGTGCTGCTACTCTCGGCACCTGCTACTCTAACATGAGCACTGCTGTTGCTGCGATGGCTCAACCTTGGACTTGGCTTGTGCACGTCGAGACAGTCTCTCTCACGGTAGTTATTGTTTACTTTATATCTTTCCTCCCCGCTGTCGCCCTTAATCTTGTAGGTGACAAATGTGTGGTGATGTTTGGTGGATGTTTGAAATGGCATGGATCCCTTAATGCTCCAACACAGCTTCCCTCATTTCTTGATATCCTCGTTCAAAACGCAGATAAAGCAATTGAACATATTTCCGAATGCAACTCAAGCCTGCAGCACCCATCGTCCATCGATGAATATCCCAGTCTCATGCCAATCGTTCAACCACCCAGATCCATCGATGCACATCCATCTGTCCATATGTCGGTCCATCCATGCATGAAGCCCGTGCTATGATTTGATGAGTTGTTTCAGGAGCATCGCGAAGCCGATGTAGGCGCTGATGACTTGGAGACATTGAAGCGTGTGCTGATCCGTAAATACGGTCCGGGGTCTGCATCATGGGATGTTTCGCAGTCCTCTATGCATGAGTCTGTATCAGACAGTTATCTTCCCCTTCCCTCACTCAACACACAATCGGAGTGAGTGGTCGAATTGTGTTGCATTGTGTGTGTTTCATGCAGTCCCAGTGCTTCCAAGCAGCTTTCGTACTACCAAAAGTACAGTGGACTGAGATAGATAGCGGTCGCGACCAGAATGAAACACACGCAAATCTTAGTCTGTTTGCTTCGAAGTTTTGTCCAATTCGTGTGAGATGGTTGTGGTATCAGGGCTCAAGGACAGCACTGGTTCAATGTAACTCATCAGATTGGAGGCATTGCAAATCTGTGTAATCATGTTGGAGATGGCACTTGTTCAAGACCTAGGGGTGTAGTTGGGTGGCAGTCCAGTGACAGGATACGATTTCCATGCTCATCGATTTCTCCTATTCCTTACGGAGCTTGCAGTCAAGAAACACAGCTAAAGAAGTCCTATCGCTTGAGCCTTGCATGAATAGCCCATGCACTGTGCAACGGCAGTCTCAAGTTTTATACCCCAAACGGTGCTTGCATTGGAAGGGTTCAAATAGAACGAGCTAGAGGCTGATTATTCCTTTGTGAGCTTTCCGCACAATTGTGGCCGCACAAAGTTGTTGCTTTGTTTGAGAATCAAATTATTAATACCCATACCTGATCAAGGCTTCTATTTTGGATTATTTGAAAAGTAGTCTTGATTAGGTATTAGTTAGTTTTCCATCCACCATTATGGAGGTGGCCTCCGGCCGCCTGCTCCACTACAGTGGGGGGCCGCCTCCGGCGGCCCCCCACTGTAGTGGATCCCATAATGGTGGATGGAAAACCAACTAATACCTGATCAAGACCACTTTTCAAATAATCTAAAATATAGGCCTTGATCAGGCATGGGTATTAATAATTTGATTCTCGTTGTTGCTAGATGGGAGACCTGGGCACACCCACGGATGTCTGGTTTATGCGAAGCAGTCGTTCATGCAACGTTCCTCATGCGTTGGCTCAAAGTGCTCGTGTCGCCTGCGCGAAAGGTCACTCATATTCGAGTAACATTTTAGGGGGGTCTTGTGCGTGGGTCATTGCTGATTTCAATATTTGCTTTATTGTCTGGTCTCCGACGTCTGGGATTCTATTGATTGAGTCGCATCCTGAGATTCTGATTTGAGCTTGTTTGTCAAAAACGCATTACATTGGCAGAGGCAGATGGGGGTACACTCCACGTGGGCTAGCATGTGGGGCCGACCACAAGCGCAGGACCTTTCTGTGCATGAAGCACCCACGGTTTAGACAACTAGGAGAGCTTGCCCGCCTTGTGTCTCTAGCCAATCCAAGGAGATTTGAAAAATTCAAGCGCCTTGTACAATTAACAAAGAGGGTGCGGGCGTACTTCTAGTATCAGAAATGCCTCCTACGCTTCAAAACAAGCATTCATTGGGACAGTAGGATTATTCGCAAGGATCGATTCTGTGGCCCTTGCCACATGTCTTTCAGACACAACAATCTCGAAGATGATATCATGAACCGATGCATGCATTTTGCTTTAGCATGCTATGCGTGAGAATCTCTCACTTGAAACGCCCACTATGCCATCGTAAGTGTGTTTGGCGCCACGCTCACGCACGTTTGCAACAGCTTGACAGTGTTGTTTGCGACCATCTTGTTGTGGAGTTTCCACGGTTACTGCTAAAAGGTCCTTGGACACTCTCAGTAGGAGCCAGTTGTCTCTTCCTCCTCAGAGGCCGCCGTCGACTCCCCCTCAGCAGCACAGCGTAATCGGATACAGGCCCCCGCAGTTTGTCCAAGAACCGACAGCAAAAGAGATTAGTGAACTGTCCGCCTATGGGCCAGTTTTTGCCTTGCAAGTTTCAGATGGTACCACGTACAGGCTTATCAACCGCTCGTGATGATGAGGACCATACACATGGCTCCACAAACATCAAGAGGTACAATAAAGGTAGGATCCCTCTAATCTTGGATATCCAGATTGGCCCTACAATAATGTTGATGTTTCTCTTGACCATGTCTTGAAGAACTTCCAGGGACAGTTCCACTTCATTGGGAAAGAGTGTCCAATGCCCCCAACACCAGAGCCTGTAGATAGTGATGACCGCATGTCAACTCACTCATGCTCCTCAGTTGATGAACTACCATCCTCTGGAGACTCTAGCTCGGAATAAGAAATCCTGAATTAGATAACATGCATGTGTTGTAATGTCTTGTTGCCCGGAGCCAGCTATCTGCCTTTGCACAGACATTAACCAATTTCAAAACAAAACAAAAAACAGATGGTACCACTAGTGGTGGGAGTTCTTCCGACCAGCCTCGCCGAGCGCCGTCCAGGTCTGCCAATTGCTTGTCTTCGACTTGTTGTTGACTGTACAATTTGGATTTGTTTTTGAACAAGTGGTTTTGGGGCCGGAATTCCCATACCTCATCTTTTCCATCTTCGCTATCCAAGCCAGAAGTACCTGGGGTCCTTAGCGATGTCTTGTGCTCATGAGTTTCATGAGGCCAGTGCAAGCATGGCTATTTTACGCATTGGCGAATCTTGGTGCTCAGGACTGGCCTCGAGCTGCCTGGCACCGGGAAGATGCCGGCCTGGCAGATGCCTGTGAGACAGTGGTTGTAAGCTGGCTGGTGCTCAAAGATTTTGCGCCGGCAGCGCTTCTGAGCCGCCTGGGGCTCGAAATTGCCGCTCCACTTACATTTCTGGGCCACGTCGCGCTTCAAAATCCCACGAAGCTTCTCAGGTATTACTTTTTCATTCAAAGGTTGTGTTCGAAGAGGCTGCTCAAAGACGGTGTGCTCCATGAGACTGGGTCATGTTGCCCTTGGCTCTGCCCTGGCCCACTTTGTAAATGTATATATGCAAGCAGTGTGTGTGTATCTTGCACAAATCTTTCCTTTTTAACTGTATAACCGTGTGTGTATACATATATACAGTAGAGTATATAGCATGTATTACCAAATTTCGTACGGGGCCTAATTGACAGCTTTTTGAATTAATTGGGCCTCCAAGGCCAAACAAGGAAAATCCAACACCATGCCCATATATTCTAATGCAATAGACAGAACAGGGGGGGCGCGGCCTTCGGCCGCGCCCCCCCTGTGGTGTCTATTGCATTAGAATATATGGGCATGGTGTTGGATTTTCCTTGTTTGGCCTTGGAGGCCCAATTAATTCAAAAATCTGTTAATTAGGCCCCGTACGAAATTTGGTACACAAAGCCACTGCACAGGTGCCGCAAATCTGCACTTGCGCAGCACCTCCGCTGCACAGGCGACACTAACACTCGAAAGTGCTGCTCAAGCTCCGCAAATTCAGTGCACAACAAAAAAATTGGTTTGCGTCATTTGGCATATCCTGCAGGGATTAATAGGAAATATATATATATATATATATATATATATATGGGGGTTTCTTGTTTGTTTCGCTGTAGGGGATTTATAGCAGGACCGTTGTGCAAACGGGGCCCCATGGGGCCAAAGGGCCCCATGGGCCCAAAGGGCCCACTGGGCCCATGGGGCCCATTGGTCCCCATGGGGCTCATGGGGCCCATGGGCCCCATGGGGCTCATAGGGCCAATGGGGCCCCATGGGGCCCCAAGGGGCCCATGGGGCCCCGTTTACGTATTCTTTACGGAACGGTGTTGGGGTAAGGGAACAAACGAGAAACACCCATATATAGGATTTTTTGATATGGGATATATGATGGGAAATATATATATATATATATATATATATATATATATATATATATAAACCTAAACCATAAATCCCCCCCAACCCACCCCATACACCCCATTTTGGGGGAGTTAATTTGAGCGCCCTTCGGGGAACAAACCTTTTCGAAAACTGCACCCCCAAACACATTCTGTCATTTTTTATGAAATTCTGTCATTTTGTATTCAAAAAATCAAGATCCTGCAGTTGCATGTGTATGGTTGCGACGCGTATTGTTGTTCCGCTGCGTGTTCCGGTGTTCTGCTTCTCCGCCCGTTGCCGGCCGCCCGCCGCTGCCACCAGCCGCTGGACGCCGGCCGGCCGGCCGGCCGCCGGCCGCCACCCGGCTTCGGCCCCATGGGCCCCATGGGTCCCATGGGCCCCATGGGCCCTATAATCCCTAATGGGCGCCAAGGGTCCCATGGGCCCCATGGGCCCATGGGTCCCCCGGAACAATTATATGCGTCAGGGGGCCCCCGGAACTATTATATGGGCCCCCCGGGGCCCATCCGGTCAACTGGAACAATAATAAGGTCCGGAACTATTATTTGGCAAACAGAATTGATTACATCGCTTTCCCATTGGATTGGTTTGCACTTGAGCAAACCTCGCATTCGATAGAGCCCCTGGACCCTATGGCAGCTGAGCTCGATCATGTGCCAGTTTTGGCAGCTATCAATGCCAGACCGGATGGTCAGGAAGAGTGTACAGAGTGGGTCGATCGTAGGAAATGCACGTTTAACATCGATCAGTTTCGCAGTGAATCAGCAGGTATGGACCCTCAGTCAAAATGGGGTGAAATGGCTGCCCAGCTCGACAAGGTTGCAGTGACTTGTCCATTAGTTGATTCCATTGATAAATCTCTCAGCCTTTTAGATTCAGAAATCCCAAATTGTCTTAATAATGTGTTCCCCCCCAAACAATCTTCTTTCAAAAAAAAATAAGTTTATTTCTGATACTACAAGGCATGCAGCGAAAGCTCGCAAACAGGCTGCAGAGCATGTTCGTAGTTTGAAACGTGTGCACCCTGGTGTCTGGGATGTATCCTCGCCTCTATATTGGTATATCAGCAATCTTAAACAGCATAACTCTTATGTCAAAAAATGTGTTATAGAGGATAAGCGTGCTTGGGTTTGTGCCCAGAGTGAGCAAATTGTGGACTCGGATCGGATCCATAACAGTCGAATGGTGTATAAGAGTATGAGGGTGCTGGAACGAAAGCCCCCACAACAGGTAGTTTGTATGGAAGATGAGCATGGAACCCTTGTTGTAAAGCCTATTCAGGTTCGTAGGTGCTTCCAGGTCAAAATCGCCAAACTTACAAATGGTTCCATAGTAGGTGTTGCTCAACTTATACAAATAGTGACTAGTGTCTCCGTAGAGGTCACAAATGATGATAGGTTGGAAGTGTTGGACTTGGTCCCCACTGAGCCGTTCATGGAGGCACTGTGTGCATCATCGGCTGCCTTTGTAGCGAGTGGTGAAGATGGCAAGCCAAGCGAATTATTCAAATATTATCCTAAACAAATGTGTAAAATTATCTACCCAATTATTGTTCAAATAATGACTAATTTTCGTGAGCCCCTAGCTTGGCTTGGGGGTGTTTCGCATGAGCTTTTGAAGGGCTCGCTCCCATCGTGAAAGCCGTCCAGTTATAGGATGGTGATGCTTGCCGATGTCATGGGCAAATTATATCATAAATATCTCAGGCATTTATTAACACCTTATATCAACTCATATATTTTATCTTCCATGTGTGGAGGGTTTGAGCATCGTGGTGTAGACTTCGCTAGTCTGTACATAAATGGATTCCAGGACTATGCCAGGAAACATGGCTTATCTTGGGCAGTCTTGTTTTTAGACGTCTCCGCAGCCTTTGAAAGCCTACAAAGGTTCTTTGTGTATGGTGCCCGCATCAGTGATGCAGAAGCTGTAGGCATTTTCAAGGCATGTGGCATGATGCCAGAAATGTTTGAAGAATTTAGGCAGGTTTTGCTGGATCCGACAGCCTTTGAGCAGGCTGGTGTCCCTCGTGTTTTGCAAAAACTTGTGGAAGCATCACACCTAGTTACTTGGTACAGCTTTAGTGGGCTGGACACTTTCGTAGCCACGCGGCAAGGGGCAAAGCCGGGGGACCCGCTAGGAGACATCATATTTGCATTCCTTATCTGTTCCATTTTAAAAAAGGTTCACAGGTACATGTCTGGTATTTGTAAATACAAATGTGCAGTTGGCAGCTCCGCTACAGTTTTGGGTGAGTTGCCTGCCCAAGAAGTCGACATATCAAGTGTCAATTATGTTGATGACAATGCGTTTTTGATCCTAGGCCAATCCTCAAACGAGGTGCTGCAAAATCTGCAGTGCATTTCGGGAGGCATCCTCGACATTTTCGGTGCTCACTTGTTAAGGTGTTCCTTGGCAGCCAACAAAACGGCCGTTCTCCTTGGGCTGTTAGGACGAGGCCAGAGGCAAATATTAGGAGACAAGAGGTTCTTTGAAGAGGGCCGAGAGGGCATGTGCCTAAAAGTGAAGTGTACAATGCTTGGAGACTGCCGTGTGCCTGTAGTCAAAAGGTACAAGCATGTGGGTAGGCATGTGGTGGCCCACTGCTCGAATAATGTAGATGTTCAGCAACATGTTGTTAGTGCTCACACCAAATTCAGTTCTATGGCTTATAGTATCATAGGAAATCGTGATTTGCCAGTGCATGTGAGACTTAAGTTTTCTTTGATCCCAGTCTCTAGAATGCTCTCCTGTGCCTCTGTGTGGTACAACCTTTCGCCTACGAGCATTCGTTCGCTGGATTCACAGTATAACAAAATATATCGCACAGCTTATTTGGGGCATAAATATCACACCCGCACCAATTATACCAATAAACAATTTTATGAAAAGCATCCGCACAGGAATGTCCTGGCATGCATTAGAGGTAGGAGATTGCGACTTTTATCTCGCATTTTGGCATGGGCTCCCGAGCCGCTTAAGGCGTTGTTGGCGGATTCCCATGGGTACCAAAAGTCCTTTATTAATGAATTATATGATGATTTGGGATGGCTCTGGAGGTCTTCCTCTTTTCCTGAAGAACTCAACATGCCTGACCCAGCCAGTGACCCTCTAGCATGGAACTCTTTCATTATTAATTATCCTAATACTTTCAAGAAAAGGGTTCAAAGGGCAGAGGAAATTGAGTGCACTGCCATTGAAATGCCGGCGGCGAGTGCAATGGAAGGTATCCAGTGCCACATATGTGGATTCTTTTGTAAGAATGTGCACGTGTACAGTGGCCATATGCATAGGGCCCATGGGCACAAAAACCCTCTGAAAATGAGGTTGGAGGGATCTCAGTGTTTAGGATGTATGAAGGATTTTCGTAATCGTTGTCGACTGTTTCATCACCTTTCTTGTAATTCGCCTAAGTGTGGTCAGTATTACCTTAATACACAGCCCTTGTTAGATGATGAAACATTCAAGCAACAAGAGGCCATATCGGCCAAAATAGAAAGGACCCTGAAAGCCCAGGGTCGGCATGCTTTTTTTGCTGAGCTACCTGTTATCCGTCTTGTAGGACCTGTTCCATCGAGGCTTTAATTAATCCATCGACAAACTCGTTAGCAAGGGGATTGCAAAGATGAGTGAGAGACAAAAAGACTATTATTTGGGCCCCGCCTGTAGTTGTATCGTATTTCTTTTCTTCATCACATGTGGTCAATATGACTGCAAGGTCTGGCCTCATAAACAATGACTTTTGTGCATGGGCCTGTAAGGCTTCATTTCACATGGGTCTGTCAGACCTGGCCTCAGTCTTGCATGGATGTTTAAGGCCGGGCTGGCCTCATACATTCTGTTTTTTGCAGTGGTCTGCAAGGCATTGCCTCAGAAAACACCTATGTTCAAAGAGTGGTTAATGGGGTTTAATATTAATTGGGTTTCATTAAAATGGGGATTAAACCCCATTTAGATTAAACCCCACTAATGTGGAATATATATATATATATGGAATATGACAAGGAATATATTCTAATGAAATAGACAGAACAAGGGGGCGCGGCCTTCGGCCGCGCCCCCTTGTGGCGTCAATAAAATTAGAATATATTCCTTTTCATATTCCTTATATATTCTCCATTAACTGGGTTTAATCTAAATAGGGTTTAGTCCCCATTTTAATTAAACCCCATTAATATTAAACCCCATTAGCCACTATTTGAACATAGGTGTTTTCTGAGGCAATGCCTTGCAGACCAATGCAACAACAGAATGTATGAGGCCAGCCCGGCCTTAAACATCCACGCAAGACTGAAGCCAGGTCTGACTTTTAACCCCATTCACTACCTTCCAAGATGTTTACATAGGTCCCCGGTGCTGTTTGAACATACTTTAAGAATTGCTGGCGGACAGGATCTCAAAATGTGTTTTGTGGCACGAACCGGTTCGCCATGAAGCTGCAGATGCGAAAGTATCAGGAATTTCAAAGATGTTTCGACCCGAATCCATTGGAAACCCTACTAGACCCAAAGATACCCCCAGTCAGTACATACTATTGAACTAGTGTTTCCTTGTTCAAAGAGCCTTGGTTGTCTGTACGGCTTGGCTTGTCTTCTGAAAGTGTTCATTTGTATAATGGAAGCCTAGCAATATGATTCTTTAGCCCCGGCTGACCCTTAAATACAAATAGGGGGCCAAAGCCCATAAAACGAGAAGTGGCCAGAGCCAATAAAAGATGAGGGGCCAAAGCCAATAAAATAAGACAAGGCCAGGGCCAACAAAGCAATAGGTTACCTCATAATGAATCACCGCCCGAAGGGCACCTATCACTATGTGGTCACCTAGTGTGTTTATGGCTTTGGCCTCGGCTTATTTGATTGGCTTTGTCACCTCATGTTTTGCTGGCTCTGACCACTTCATGTCTTATTGGCGTTGGCCCCTATTTATGTCAAAGGCCGCTTGTTTTAAAGGCTTCCTTGTATAGTTCTGTGTAGTTCTATAACCGTTCGCCTGGGATGCATTTTTGCATAGCTCTGTAAGGCCAGGCGATACCAACCAAATGTTGCCAACAAAATCATGCAGATTCGATGTGATGGAAATGGACATGTAGGGATCAATAGGGCATCATCGACAATTACTTGACATGTAATTGAATACTTGACAAATCATTGAAATTGTCCTGACATATTATTGAGTCTTAATTAAGTGAATGAGGCCGTCCAGCATATGTCAAGTATTTTCAAGTATGCTTCTGGTAGTTTTCCAGCAGCTCCTCTTCCGCTCAAATCAACAGAGTTTTTAGACAACGGTTGTTGCAGTCACTATCTGCGGTTGTCTATGACAACAATACAATTCAGACCCCTAGCCAGTCGAGGCATCTAAGCTGGATAGTTACAAAAGTGGTCCTCATTGGGTATGGTTGTGGTATTTGGTATAGTTTTCCATTCACCCTTACAGATTCCTCTATCATTGAGGGCTAGCAAACTAGGCTCCCCTAAGTATAGTGGAGGCGACCGGGGGGTGCCTCCATAATGCTGGATGGAAAGCGAAATCCCATACCCAATCATGACCACTTTTGTAATCATCCAAATTAGAGGCCTTGATTGTGTATGGGTATTAGCTGTATTATTCTGAGCATACCCAACTTACTACATATCCCTATCTTGTTGAGGGTAGAACGGTTTGGGAGAGGTCTCGTTTCAGGATCTGGTTCTAGGCTCTCCCGGTGACCTCTCCCAAAACGCGTTCGTTCTACAGATGGCTAATCCTAGAGATTTGGACCTCTCTCAGATTTGGACCTCTCCCAGATTCGTTGTGTGGCTCTCCTATCAGCTTTTCTGTGTATTTGCACCTTCCCAAAGACCCACAGGGTCCCTGGGGCCCAAAGGGACCAATGGGCCCGGGCTCCCCATGACCTCCGGGAGAGGTCCAGACAGCCTCTGTAATTGTAAGTTACGCTCACAGACAGCCTCTGTATGTATTTGCATAGGGTTATGTGTCTTCATAAGGGATCAAATGGAGTATATATGTATATATAATGTCGTAAGGTTTTTGTGCGATGTTGCCCCACCGCTCAAAATTACGGACTCTAGAAGAAACAGTTTGGCATCCGACCCCTATATACCCCTATCAACATGTTACATTTACCACTGGGCCCGGCCTGGGATGTAAGATTAACGTAACGGTCTAGGTAAGTTTCTCAAGCCGGAACGTGTTTTTTTGATGGGATGGGGTGGTCCGGAAAATCACCACAAAATTGTTTTTTGGGGCAGGGCACCATCTCTAGAATTAGCTCGGCGGCGCCATCTCTAGAATTAGCCTCTCCCGGAATCGGGCCGGAGGCCTCTCCCAAATCTCTAGAATTAGCTTTTTGGGAACAGTGAAACATCTGAAATTCGTCATCTTCGCCGACCAACTCTAGAATTAGCATTTCTAAAACAGCTGCAACAAGAGGGGGATATTTACTACGGGTGATATAAATATTGTGGTCTCGCCGACACCCTGCAGACATATTTTTGGAGTTGAGGATCTCGCCAGCACGATTAGGCAAACAGATTATGCGCACCAGAATCTTGTTTTGTGATTGGGTGTCTTGGTCCCAGGGTGCACGTTTTTTGCTCATCTGGTTCGATGTATAGGCTGCCTGTGTAATTCCCAAATCACTTCGTGGCGTGTTATGTGCTAACAGTTGTGTTTATGGTGTTTTGAAGGCGTGCGCCGGTCGCTGTGCGCCGCCTGCTTGTCAGCGGCATGGTGGCAGTAAAGCATGCTGCGGCTCTGCTGGGAGTGGTCACACATGCTGCTAACAACCACAAGGTGCCAGTTCAGCGGCCCGATGGGTCCTGGTCCTCGCAGGTGATACGGGATGCCCAACAGACAACACGTCCAGTCTTGAAGCGGCGCCACCAGCCGTTGCCACCGCCCGAGCCTGCAACCCAGCCCGCAGCAACTGTCGATGACCTTGCATGGGATCGGGTGTTTGCAGAGCCACCCCAAAAGCGCCCACGCACGGCGAGAGCTGTGGCGCAGGTGCGCCGGCGACGCGAGCAGGATGCACAGACCCAGCGGAGGGTCAATGAGATTGCTGGCAACGCGAAGGGCGGCGAAGAGCATTCAGCGCAGCAGAGGCTTGATGGTGTGCGCAGCCGTGTGCTGGCGCGAGTCTCTGCCAACCGCTGAATCTATGGTGCCCTTGCATGCTAATTTGAGCTATGTGCTGCGTTGGGCACTCTGTCTAGTGGGAGCTGGCATATGTTGACTACGCATGCTGTTGTGAAGACCACCAAAAAAGATGTGCTTATGTGTTATCAAAAGGATGTATTAAACCATCGTGCAGTCATTTGCACGAAAATTCATATTCTATGTAGAAAGTGATTACACAAAAGTCCATAGCCATTTTGGCCCGCGGTGTGCCCCAGGGGCCCCGGAGTCTCCATTGCTATTCGTGCTGGTGGTTGAGATGGTGCTTAGACCTCTCCTGCGCAAGTGGCAATCACGTGGCAGTGGTTGGCGCATGGATGATTTCTATCTCTCGGCTGTATGCTATGCTGATGATGTGCTACTTGTCAGCTCCTCCAGAGTCGATTTGGAAAAGATGATTCCTGAAGTGATTGCCGCTTTTATGGCAGCTGGCCTTGAAGTCGGGGCGGACAAGTCCCACTGGAGCTCCTATCCTTGCATGCAGGATATCAAGCTGAAGGTT
>Ga0099797_101253_pt1 | contig 13947 bp, 5 predicted proteins | sample Uncmet_Sort48C_1_FD_89871 | JGI IMG/M metagenome (GOLD analysis project Ga0099797, IMG submission 89871) | Marine eukaryotic communities from CALCOFI LINE 67, Pacific Ocean - C012_Sort48C_1 | ecosystem: Environmental > Aquatic > Marine > Oceanic | place: Pacific Ocean: Monterey Bay | collected... | reverse complement strand
CGGAAGAATGGTGGAGCGCTTGCAGCCGGCCACCGCCATGATCGAATGTGGCCCCCAAATCTACCAAAGGGCCACATACAAGAGGGGTCAGCAGAAGGCCAAGGGGCTCTCACCATACGAAGAGATGATAGCGCTGCTGCCCAGTTTCTATGCGGTACCGCTGCTGGCAAATGCATGTGAGCTGGAAAGCCCTATCACAGGCCTTCAGTCCCCGGTACACAAGAAAAACGCGTTGGTCATGCTCTTTCACAAGGGCTGCTACGAGAGAGCGCCCGAAGAAGCGGAACTGCTCCTAATGCGGAAAGTCAAGAGGCCGGCAAACGCGTTATGGATTCTAGATCACGAATGTGAAGGAAAGGAATATGGGGTGATGCATGGAAACGATCAACGGGACTTGATTTTCAAAGCAAGCCTTAGCCCAGCGGGAATGGCATATGTGGCACGGCTGGCGGACGCACCCAAGGGAAGGGGTGATGCCAGGTACATCAATGATGTAGTCGACCTCGCGAAAGGGGTGTGCCCTACTGCCACAGGAGCAGCCGGGTACTCGTGGGTGGTGTGCACACTCAACGGCATACCTCAGGTTCGAAGGACCACCAATCGTGAAATCGCAAGGGGCTACTTGGCTAGGGATCTAGAGGAGAGCTGGCTAAAAGACGATTCCGTGCTTGGGGAAGGAGTCCTAGGTAACATGCTGCCTCAAAACGTACCGGACGCCGCCATGACGCAGCTGGCTCTGCTACACACCAAGGTGCAACCAGATGGCAAGACAGCCCAGGAGAAGTGGTTGTCAGGAGCGGTGCCAGCGTCTGCTTGCTCATTCCCGCCTTCGACTACGTCAGCAACGAAGGCAGTAGATGCCTTTTGCCAAGTCAGCAGGGACGACTCGCTGCTAGCAAATAAAGCGGCTGAAGCAAGGGAGGAAAGGAGCAAGCCCTGTTTGTGCCCAACAAGATGTGCGGCGGCATGGAGCGACACGGTGCACGGCTCACATGGTTTCTCGTGTGCTGCCGTGTACGAAGCCTTCATCAAGAGGTGGTGGAGGAAAGCACAGCGCAGCCAGCACAGGCTAAGAGAACGACTCCAACAAGAGGTGGAGGACGCAAAGACGACAAGAAAAGGACACTTTTCAGAGTCTCGATCCAGTGGAGGATTTCAGGGCATCACGCCATCAGAACTAACGCCAGCATCAAGCTCAAGCCGGGAAGATGGGCAGGCGAAGAGACAACGAGAAGGTGGCACGAACTCAGGGAAGGCGAAGGGACAGGAGGAAGTGGAACGGGATAAGCTTCAAAGAAGGGCTGCTTGGTTGGTGCACCTATCCAACAAAGTGCAAGCCAACCTGAACCTTCACTTTTGGAAGCGCTTCAACTCATGGCGGGTGGAGGTGCAGCAGGAGGCCAACAGGCTGCGGTATTGGGCTGCAAGAAGGCCATCGACACCCAGCTTGGGCTGGCTCATGGAGAGGTGCGATTGGGATCGCGCTCACGAGGGACAGGTCACTGTTCGTCATGGCCCAGGAGGGCTCACCACGATGGAGATCCTGAGCTATCGGGAGATGGGTCAAAGCTTTCCTTTTTTTCCAAAAGAAGAGAAGCTGAGCTGGTACGAGCCAGGCCACTTCCGACGAAGAGATGCACTTATTTCTGGAACAGAAGAACTCAGCGGTGAGATCATAAAGCAGAGCGTGCCTTCATTGGAGTTCCTGGCCTTGAGGCGAACCCTAGGGGCAGTAGCCTCCCTCGAGGACAATAGGAACAAAGACGAGCTGCTTAGAGAAGCGGAAGACTTGGCCAGCCAGACGTGGGAAGGATGGAAAAGCAAGCAAAGAAAACTTCAGTCGCTGATCGAAGAGGTGGAAATGGTGCGGCTTCGGAATCATTGGCGCAGGTGCCTACTCGACACTCTGGCAGAATGGATCAGAAAGTTGCTGGAACAATGGCCCAACTCTTCTCTCTCGGAGGGCGGCATCGCAAACTGGAATCAAGCCTGGCTGTTGGAGATGAGATATCGAGTTCGCTTCATTAACTGGCCAGCCTCAATGACTCGCCTGCACAAGCTGTCACTGTCAGACCCCAGCCTAAAAGGCGCATTCTTACGCACGTACCGCTGCGGCCCGCCTCAAAGGGCCAAGGGCATGCTGGAGTGGACCTGGATGCTATGGGGAGCAGTGGAGAGGGCCTTGCTTTTCAGTTTATTTTGGAAATATCGAATACTCAAAGTGAAGGCGGTGATGATAGCCATGACCCTGGGACTAACCAGGGAGAAGAGGTTCGCGCAGCAGCACTCTCTACTGCGGCTGATCCGAGGTTGGGCGGAGCGTGCGGAATCGCGTGCTCACAGTCCGGAACTGTCAGACAGCTCTCGGAGCCAGCACCATCAGAAGGAAATGAACTGGGTGCAATCAGGCCATGGGCCAGAAACGAAAGAAATCTACATGGCCTCCCGATAAGGACAGGGCCCCTAGCCACACACGCCTCAGAGGGAACTTGGTCTGTGACTGCGGGAACCAGATTCCATGTGCTGGAAATCTTTCAGATGCACACAAGGTCTATGGGGGGAGACAATGTGTTGGCACAAGGGCCGCTCAAAAGAGAAGTGAGCCTGCCCCTACCAATGCACAGTCACAGAGATTCGAGCGCAGAAGCCTATCAGGAAACCAGGTTCGGAGAACTTCGGCATTCAAGGCACATGCAGAGGCTCAGGGGGCAACTGCAGAACCTTCTGGGTGCAGGTTTTCCAACAGACATCCGCTTCTCAATGACACAAAGCAACACTCTGGCAAATCTCCTCTCCGCGACAACATATGGGATGCCCCGGATCAGACAAGCTACGAACCAGGAGATCGCGAGGGGTTACATGTCTCGCGACAGGGAAGAGAACGAGAAAGATAAGGTAGTGGAATCAAGAAGCATCAGTGCGCCAGAAGGCAGGGGGGGGGGCCAAGCCTGGCGAGAAGAAGTCGAAGGACGCTACCTGGAGGCGGGACGGTCCACGAGCATTCCTAGTTTCCTAATTGAAATTAAAAATTGGGGAGCAAAACACGGAAGGTGGTCCATCACTCGGGAGATTGAAGTGGTGAACCAAGCTTCAAACATAGGCGAGAATTCATGGGTCTCGTCATTTCTCAGAGCACAGCGGCTGAGGGTTGCCATAACTCAGTGGCAAAAACATCTACTCGGAAGCTGGCACGCAGCGGCACCTTTTCTGGCCACAGTTAAGAAGCTGTGGGGGCAAGAGATGAAGAGCCGGCTTATCGCGGTTCAGGCTGATAATTCGTGGGCGAGGACGAGAATCTCACAATTAGCCACCGTGACAGAACAAGTACGAGAATTGACAGAGAGGCGTTCAAGTGAATGGCTGGACCATCCAGCCTGGGATCTATGGCTAGGAGCTAGACGGCCAGTGCTAATATCGCTGCTTTGGCATCACCTGGGAAACAGTTGGGGAATGAAGCTGTTAGAGGGGGCAATCATCGTCAGGAGTCCTATACTTCGATCTCGCTACAACAGTATGCTTTGTTGCACAATCGATCGCTCACTGCTGCTACAAGAACAGGCACCACTACTACTCAGCAACGAATGGGTAGTAAGCTGGCTGGAAGGGCATCTATGGTGTGCACGAAAGTGGTATCAAAGAAGAACTTGCAGGCCTCATCTTCAGTTTAATCTGGCCAATCAGGTGCAACAACGTCTGAGACTCGCGTCACGAGTCACACGAGCCTTAACACCCAGATGGGGAGGTTTGCGAGCGCTCGGCACCGAATGGATGGTGCAGTTTGCACTAAGACTACGAACGGCACGAGAGGAGGCCCTTCCAACGCCATTGGGAGCTCTGCAATCCTGGAGGAGCAACATGGGTGAGGCACAAGAAAAGCAACGTTCGGAGGCAGCACGTCTCAGGAGGCTCTCCCAGGGCAGGAGAGAGGACAGGATACCTCGTTCAAGTGGACGAGGCCAGGTAAGCCTCGAGGCTGACGAGAGTCTAGGGGGCAGCACCACTCAGTCTGCGGATTCAAGCTCAGAACAAGACGAAGAAACCACGAGTCGAGAGCTACAGCTAGTCCCGGCACAAAATCAGGGTCACATGTACCTCGCGACCACAGGGCAATGGATCAGATGTATCGTGATGCAACAACCTCCACAAGCGGCACAAGAAGTGAAGGTGCGCCTGATTGAAGATGGAGCGCACGCACCCGAGGGAGGAGTTTCAGTACCCAGAGGAAGAGTGATCAAATACGATGAAGCAAGATTCAACGACCCTCCTAGTGCGCTGGAGGCCAGCGCAAGCCACATCTATTTGGATTACTCGGGCACCTGGAGGGCGTGCGTGAAAGAAGAACAACTATCACCCACAGAAGCAGTTATCCGCAGCCCAGGGCATGCAGGAGATCGCACCGCTTGGAGGAGCGCCAACGTTCGCACCTTTCAAGCCACACTTCTAAACCAGGTTTGTGAAGCGATGATGATACCAAACTGCCAGGTACTGGATGAAGAACTCGTGTGGAGGCCTGGACGGGCAGTCTGTCGCACAGAACCCACCGGGACAAGAGAGCCACAATGGCTCGTACGAGTTATTCCAGGAGGACAAGTGTTGCTAGTGAGCGTCAGGGCGATAAGAAATCGAAACGAAGGCGAATTCGGGGAAAGGCTCTCGGAAGCAGAAGGGCAGCGATTTAGAGAGAGTCTGCAAGAGCCCCACCCACAGATGCTCCACATCAGCCAGCACACGCCTTTGGACACAGCGGCGGACGCGCTACTAAGATTGAGACGAAAAGATCGGCTAGAGGAAGACCCAACGCCAGACCGGCACATGGAGAGCGTTGAACGGGCACGTCGTGAGTGCGACATAGTCGTACGAATGATGCCCACTTCGTCAGATGCAGAGAGGCCACTCAGAAGCCGTTCGCCTCCTCGGGCAGCATTGCCACCAGCCAACGCCATGAAGCAGATCATGCAAGACGCAGACCAATTGCTGGAGGCAATAGACAAGGGCACGTTCGATCAAGAGGTGTCAGCAAAGGCATCAGGCCAGCAGGAGCCCATCTCGGAAAGGGTCAAGAGGCTCCCGGCCGGGCGCTCTTGGGAAGACAGCCTAGGCCCAGGTCTTTCTCTAGAAGGGGCTCGTGCAAAGCACCAGGCTTACATGGCAGAGGCACACAAGGAAGATAGGGTCGAAGAGTCGTGCGATGCTACACAAGAGAGACAAGTACCCAAAAGAGGCAGGCCGGAGACAAGGCCGCAAGCCTCACAAAAACGCGCACGTTCAAGCAAAGGGCAAACTGACGAGAGATCAGGAGGCGCAGAGGATAAAGAGACCAAGGGGAGGAGGGTTCCACCCAGGCGGATGTCGGAGGATGCGAAAATGTTCCATGCCCAAAAGGCTAAAGAGTTACCCGATGGAGCAGAAAGGCACATCAGAAAGATGAAGAAGCAGATGGCTGCACTAGCCTCTAGAGAATTTTCAGAGTCACTCGAGAGGGCAAAGGCAGCCTCCGTCAGAGACTATTCGAAGAAGGCGGCCAAACGTGGAAAGGGAAACAAGAAGAGGGCAGCTTCACAACCTCCAGCCGAGGTTAGAGTCTGTTCGGGAAACCCTCGCACAAGAACGCTATCTAGCATGGAATCGTTTAGTCTCAGCCTAACAACGGAGGGGTTAGATCTCGCAAGAGGCAATCCCAGACCACGCATGGCATCAGAAGTGCTACACCCTTACGAGCAAGGAGAATTAGTCTATCTTCGGATGGACGGCCAGTGGGTGGGATGTTCGCACGCTGACGAAGAAAATGTCACGTTGGCATCTCCCAACATGCGAGTCAAATGGAAGAACGGGTTGTTGGAAGTGGTGTCGACGCGTAGGTTGGTGGCAACCCGAGGAGATTGGACCAGATGGCCTAAAGTGCAGGAGCAAATCGCCAGCTGCACCCACATGTTCATGGACCCAAAAAATGTGTGGACGGCGGCCATCAGACTTGAGGAAGCAGACCCGCACCCACAAGCGGCGTTGCTGAGATCTGCGATCACAGGTGAAGCCGTGGCCATACCGGTAGATCGAGTAAAGGAATTGGATGTCAAAAAGTTAGGCTGCTCGGATGCAACGGGGACGGCTTTCAACGCAGGACACATCGGAAGGGATGGGTGCGTCAGAGGCTGCACTCGTCTTCAACAAATCCGGGGTAGAGAGTACAGATGGTTGATCCGAATAGACGGTTCACAATATGCACATGAAACCGAGGCCGCTCTCTTTGAATTGGATCAAAACTTTCTCCAATATGTGGGGAAGTTCGTCGCACACGGCACGCACCAAAATCTGGTGAGGGAAGCGACACACGTTCTCAGGTGTAAAATGGCAAAGTTGCACTTTAGAGAGGATCAAAACGAAGCTGCTCGAATGTTGTTCAACGAGCTCACAAGATATGCTCCACTATTGCCAAGCCCAAACGCGGTAGCTAACACGTTTGAAGCAGCGATGGAAGTTGATATGGAGGCAGGCATGAAGGCCAGCAAGTTAGACGAGCCCTACAACACGTTCCTCCCAGAGATGACTCAGAGTGATTCGCACGCCGGAGCATTCGCAGCGCCGGCGTCCGCTCACCTGGACCATCAGGGACATTGGGTGCAATGCACAATTTTAGAGGAAGATCCAAGGGACCGCAGTAGAGTGAAGATCGTGAAGCACGCCCTAAACAGCCATCCAGTGTGGGTGGGTACAAATCGATTGGCAGAGATCCCAAAGTTGGGAGCGTCGCTCAAAAATGTTTCAGAGGCAGAAGCATCCGCAGATATCATATATCGCACCTCGGACGGAGCTTGGCACGCAGGGAGCTTTCACGAAGCTTGCTCGTTTTATGCATGCAGAGTCTGCCTTCGGGATTGTCGCACAGGTGAAGAAAGGTACGTGCTAGCAGACTGCGTGAGAGGATTTCACGCACAGCTGCTCGAGTCAGGCTACACTCTACAAAGCCCGGAGTCACCATCACCAAGCCCTTGGGAAGAAGAAGAAGAGGAAGATGACTCTCAGGATGGGGACGAGAGGGCAGCGCCTGCAGGGCTCGAGGGGAGAGAGGCTCACCCCAGATCAGCAGCAGTCTCCCCCAGGGATAGCCTCGAAGCAAGTGGCTTAGGGCCGGAAGAAGCTGCCCAACTAGCAGGCGAAGGTATGGGTCCCTCGGACATGGGATCCGGCACTGGGGGCGGCAACGGATTCAGCAAACAACAAGCAGGGGGGGGATCAACATCACAAGAGTTAACAGTTTCGATTAAGTGGGATTCAAAACCCTCTGGGTCAGACCCAGAAAAGGATAACAAAAAGGCAGGTCAGAAAGGGAGGTCATACAGTAACCCTCCCCCCCCAAGGCACGGGTCCCCAAGAAAATCAAAACCTGTGTTCCACCCCGGAGGCATGTCTAAGACAGCTCGAATGTCTCCAAGGGAGAGTCATAGAGCCAGGTCGCGATCACCCACACACAATCGTACAACTCCGCCATTCCACTCGGGGGAGATCCGTCCGATTGGGGGGTTCGACTCCCCTCGTGGGAGGTACACCTCCGCTCACACACAGAAGGAAAAGGACACACACAAAAGGTACAGCTCTACTAGCGTAGCACACGCAAGGTCTAGTTCACCAGAAGGCATGGTGAGCAGGGCACATTCGGTACCAGACCAGGATCAAGTCCAGGTAAAATGGAGAGAGGGAGCAGTAGACATTAGCAAAAAATGGCTAGCTACACACTGTTCCCCGGAAGGCTTATTCAGCTGCTCAGGCATTACCACAAGCGAAGGCAGGGTGGTAGGGCATTTGGGCATATGCTCCAGGGTCAGGCATTCCATCGACCAACAGCTCCAACAGACCGGATGCTGGCAGCCAGAGCCCACACACAGCCCTGGGGAGGTGTGCACAGCCTGCATGGGGGAACAAGTCCCGCCGGTTGGAGAGGACGCAAGAGTGGGATGCGTGCCCCCTCGTCAAATTAAACCTGAGACCGTCCCATCGACAGAAAGGTGGGCCAGCGTCGTGCCAGAGATGCGTTGCACCGGAAACGCAGCTTGGGACCGCGCCCACAGGGTGGCGCGGGCTCGAGCTTTGCAAGAGGACTGGAGGTCAGCAGGCAAAAGACAGAAGGTACAAATTTCCAGCCAGGTGGATCAACAGGTAGGTCGCTACGTTGCATCAGCAGAAAGTGGAAAGGCAGAAAAGACGCTCCTGGCATACGATCGAGAAGCTGAGCTTTGGCAAGAATTGAGGAGGCAGAAGGGGTGGAGTGTGTTCCTAGAGTCCCCCCCCCTCAGTTATGAAGAAGCTAATCGTCAGGCAATTTACTGGGCCGCTTATCTCAGGACAGAGAGATTGAACAGCGTAGGTACCATTCGCAGTAAGCAAAGCGCGGTTCGCTGGTTCCACGTGCACAACTTCAAACCAGACCCGTTCAAGACGCTGACATCCTACAAGGAGTGGCTAGCGGACGAGGAAAAGAAGGATGCCCCGACTGAGCCAAAACTGGGGGTCCCTCCTCAGCTGGTGGAACTGGTGATTCGGTCCTGCGGCTCTTCACTCAACGCAGAGGTAATAAAGTGTGCCTGCAGTGCAGGTTTTTGGTTCCTTCTTCGATGCATAGAGATGCTGGGCAGAGATCCACGCAGATCATTGACGTGGGCTGATGTGCTGCCCAAGGACAAGGATGGAATAATTCAGCCATTGGAGGAGATGAATCGAGACGAGACCACAGGTCTGGGGCTACGGCTGTTCTGCCGCAAAGGATCGTTGCACACCTGCACCAGGTCGGTGAACGCGAGATACGATCTGATCTCGTGCCCTGTGCTACGTTTCCAAGAGTTATATGCGGCCTACGTGAAACACTTCAAAAAGCCTCCACCAGCGAATCAAAGCCCTTTCATGCTGCAAGACAGGTCGGTGTTCACGAGGGAGCGCCTGGCAGAGGTGTTGAAAGCTGCGGCATTGAGCTGTGGCCTGACAGGATCCCGCATCGCCACACACTCGCTGCGCAGAGGGGGCTGCAGCACCTACTACGCCTCAAACCGGGTTTCGGAACAAGACCTGATGAGATTTGGCAGGTGGTCCAGCACAGCCTACTACAAGTACGTCACAGCACATCAAGGGATGTTGGACAAAGCGGTAGGCGAACCCGGAGTGCAGGTGCCCTTGTTCGAGCTCAACTAGGGCAAAGGAGCCTGGTGCAAGAGGTAGACGCAACCGCGAAGTTCGCCTCCGGTTTTGGTTTCCTGAGCTACCGGACCCTTCCTTGCCGGAAGGGCCATTCTCCACAATACAGCAACTGGCGCGTGGCTTGGCATGGCCGGGCGGAGGGCAGCCAAGCAACGCGGCAGTAAAGCGAAAGAGGCCTCCCGCATAATGGATATTAGAAATAACATTTCTCATGCTTTTATGCACCCAGCCTCATGAGCCCCTAACCATACTAAACAGGGAATGCACTAACATACTAGGGCTTGGATCCTTCCATTGATTGGTCTGATTCACCAGCTGCCCAAGTAGTTAAAAATTGACCTCGGAGAAAATTTACGTTCAAGGAACATTTTACGAACATTTTCGTACCACACTTCTTGTCACCAGGCTCCAACAATCTCAGGCAGCCTCTCTAAATATGTGATCCCTACAAAGAGTCTCTAGACAGCCAGTGCAGCTTCCAGCCTAGAGCCTCCTAGCAAATCACCCAACACACACACGGGGACCCATACGGCTCGTGTTCTAAAAATACATCGGACAAAAATCCTAATTTTACATTTGACACTAATCCCACTCCACCTCCTATCTGGGCATAAGGAAGACAGCCCTCTGGAAGGTGATAAGTACAAAAAGTACCCCGAGTGGTTTTGGCACAACGAAGCCAAAAAAATTGGAAAAAGAAAATTTCGATATTTGGGTACATTCCAAATCGCCAACCGAAAGTGGGATTGAAATTTCCAACGGACATGGCAGGATAAAAGCACGAGCGAGCTCGGCTGTTGCCACTCTCACATTGGAGCTTGAAGCTCCAGAGAAGGGCCAAAGTCAAACTTGCCCGCCCGCCGCACCCGGACTTTGGTTTTAGTTTAGGTTTAATGCACACGTTAGTTGTAGGCTGAGGTAGACGCAACCGCGAAGTTCGCCTCCGGTTTTGGTTTCCTGAGCTACCGGACCCTTCCTTGCCGGAAGGGCCATTCTCCACAATACAGCAACTGGCGCGTGGCTTGGCATGGCCGGGCGGAGGGCAGCCAAGCAACGCGGCAGTAAAGCGAAAGAGGCCTCCCGCATAAAAGGAACTATTTCGACGTCAGAGTGCTTGTCTTGCCTTCAAGCGCCAACGAGCGGCAGAATAAAATACGGTGAACGGCTAAAAAAACGGCTGCTGTTGCACGGTGCGGTGACCTTTCACAACACCGTGCAACAACAGCTGTTTTTTGTAAAAAAAAAACAGGCCCGACCATGGGGTTTTGTACTGCCGTATAATACAGCGGATGTTTCCGTATAATACGGATGTCCGTATAATATCCAGACTAAAAAGTAAAATCTCTGGATTTTTTGTTCATTGATGATGAAACATCTGCACGAATGGCTAAAAAAGAAGCTGCCAAGGCGAGGAGAGCTAAGTTTGCTAACTTGCAATCAGAAAGAAAGAGACAAGCTAGAGAAGCCAATCTACAGTCAATGAATACTGATCTGAAGAAGAGAAACTATCACTCGCACTCCGATGTCCAACGAATCAACAATGAGTCAAAGCAACAGTCAGCCATGTGCAACCAACTCAAATCAGGACCAATCATTAGCTTCACAAATGGCAACTGATCCTCCAACTATATAGACTGTCCAAACCATGCCTAACCCGCTGGCAATGCCCTCTCCACCAAACAAATCAGTGAGGAGAGTCGCTGCAAGCATTCTGGATCTTCTGATACCAGGATTAGCTGAAAAAGCTGCTGCAAATGTGGCTGTGCAGTGTTAAATGCAAATTTCATTCCGCGAACTCATTTTTCAGTTTATGCTTGCATCTAAAAGTACGTAATTTGAACTTTCAGACAAAAAATCCTGGATAAAAATTCTGAAAATTGATGGAGAAATTCGAGTTTTAACTCAACCATGCACACTATTTAAAAATCTTTTTGGCTTTTAGAGTGAGGCTTAAGTGAGGTAAATAGAAAAATGGAAAAAAAGTTGTTGGGCAAATTTTCACTTTTCTTTGCGGATTTAGCCCACACTAGACCCTTTTCGGGACTTTGGTGCAAAAAACAAAATTTCATTTTGATTTTTCTCAAAAAAATGAAAAAACTTAAAGTTGGTTTTTAACCCTGCACAGCCACAAATGGGAAATAGGAGAGCAGGAAAGAAAGTAGGCAAAACAAGAATGGCTACATCTTCCTGGTTATCGAACGATCTCGCACCTACCTCAATAACACCAGCACCGCCACTGAAACCAACACAAATCTACCTTAAAATCTTAAAAGCTTGCCCATGTTAAACACTTGTGGTAAAAAAAAAAAAGATCGTCCGACGTCGGTCTAACATGACGGTAACACTCCCACCAACATAAAGATGTTGGTGCATTGGTGGCCTCTGCCGCAGCTGGGGTGCTTAGGGAGCCCGCTGCAATGGCGGCCTCGGGAGAAAGTATGCCGGCTAGTGCTCTGGTTGCTGCTACCCCGGCCTTGGCCTTGCTGCTGCTCTGGTCTGCCTTGTTACTCATCGTACTCATAGGTTGGTACAAAGATGACAGTCTCGTTACCCCGGGAAATATGAACGGCTGTTGCTAATAAATAATCAGACTACCGTTCAAAGGGCACTATGCTGCCTAACTTGGACTGTGGCCCTTGGCCCTTTGAGATCTAGCCAGATGGGGCCTTCCAAATCAGGGCAGTGAGGCAAGTTCCGTGAATTTAGGAAATTCCAAATTGCAGTATTTAGCCGTACCGGGTTTTGGTTAACTTCTCACCCCACCAACTATTGTACTGCGGAGAGGGACTGTAGTTGTAAACCACCTGGAAATCATAAACCCCCAAGTTAAAAGTGTCCCCAAGAAGTTCCCAAGTTTTGGTAAGCACTTTGCTCGCGTTGAATTTTCGCAATTTGTACCGCACGTTGCGTCAGAAACTCCTCCGGGGGACCTTCATAGCCACAGAGCCATTTGACAAACCTCTGCACCATTTGAAAACTTGGATTCTTGGTCATAAGATCAGCCAGGTTCCATCCAGTGTAAACTTTAAGCAAAACAATCGCTTTATCGTCTTGTACCCATTCTTGAATTTGATGGTACGCTAACACCAGATGTTTATTTGCCTGTGTCAGTTTCCCGAACACGGCCCAATCAATAGCACCTGTAGAGTCACAGTGCACTTCAGTAGGCCCAGGCAGAAGCTTTTTCAGCCCCAATTCGTTCAGCAAATCTCTCGTCCACATGACATCCGCACCGCAATTTCTGAGTTGCATGTACTCAGCCCCAGGAATTCCATAGGAAACCCGCTGAAGCTTGCTAGACTTAGCCAGTAGAGGTCCTCCAGCCAAACGGAGGGTGTGGCCGGCTCTCACTTTGCCATCTGCGATGTCGACTTAAAGAGAGGAATCCACAAAAGCATGGAGTCCCAAGGCGTCATCACTGCGGAACTGAAACCCAGTGTCTTTGACACTTCTTAACCATGCGAGACAATGCATAGCATAGTTCCAAGCCTGTTCGGACGGCCTGGACATCACTGTAGAGATGTTGTTTATGGCGTAAAGCGCTGCAGGAAAACAATTCTTTACAGGCCAAATCAGCCCGCCTGCCAAATTTTGGTACCCACGGCGCAGGATCATTTTCGACTCCTCCTCAGACACGATCCCAGTCGGATCATGTAGAGTTAGCACCAGTTTGGACGGAGCTGGAGTCTTCGGAGACGTTTTCTCGAACCCTGCCAAACACAACCATTCGTGCCACGTCGCGCATAGGCCTTCGACATAAAGGGGTATCTTGTGTTCGACTGTCCAAATACCTTTAGTATCAATTTTGAACAGATGCTGGACTCCTAGCATGTAAGATGGATCGACTTCTGCAACTTTCCACGCGTTGTGTGAAATGTCGAGAATGAAATCCAGAACCGCATCGGATTGCCCAGCCATGTTTACATCATCAGTGTGAACAACCATCCAGGTGTGGACGATCGACACTCCGACGAGCATTGGGTCCTTTTTCTTTTCTTCTTCGAACGCTTCGAGTAAATCAACGTTCTCACATTTCTCAGGATAAAACTTGACGTAGAAGAACGAGCGCTCCTTGATGGCAAACTTGATCTCGAATCCATCTTGATTGAAGTTAGTAACCCATTCTCGAAATTGCGACAATATGTCCTTCTGCCTTCACACTAAATTCCTCTCTGCAACCCTCAAGGATTACAGAAGACGAAAGCATGACCTCAGCGCGGTGATTCCGGGATTAGGCGATGAGATTTAGCATTGGAACCGATTTAAGAAATCCTGGGTGTTTGGTGGTGTGTAGTAGATCAATTCAGGTCTAAAAAATTCATTTCTGATGCCCAAATTTTTTTTTTTTTTGGATGATTTTCATGGATTTTCAAGGATTTTCATGGATTTTCATTGATGCTGTGGAGACCCCACCAACCACACCAACACTGCGGCTATAGACACCGCATCAGCCCGCGATCGGGCCTGCGCAGCTGCCAGATGCACACAACACTGCGTGGCATGCTCGCCACAGCCAGCACAGTGGCTGCTGCAGGTGTGCTTGTCTGCTTGCTACCTTGCTCAGTGTGCGTGTGCATGCGAGCCCCAACAAGGGCACTGAGTGCGGCCTGCTCAGTTTGAGCCAGTCACACTCCCCGCCTGCCAGCCAGCGGCAGCGCTGCCCTTCTGCTTTTTTTCACAGCTTGCGCATGTGCAGACTTGCGCGCAGGTGGCCACAGCCGGCGCTGCCTTGCGCGGTGCATGTGGAGTGGCCCAGTGAAGTGG
>Ga0099797_101252_pt1 | contig 13959 bp, 16 predicted proteins | sample Uncmet_Sort48C_1_FD_89871 | JGI IMG/M metagenome (GOLD analysis project Ga0099797, IMG submission 89871) | Marine eukaryotic communities from CALCOFI LINE 67, Pacific Ocean - C012_Sort48C_1 | ecosystem: Environmental > Aquatic > Marine > Oceanic | place: Pacific Ocean: Monterey Bay | collected... | reverse complement strand
TATTCCCAAAGCTGTGGTAACTTAAAGTTAGAAAAACTATCTTCAACCCCCATGCACCCTGTACACATTGCCTCTGCGTAAACGGTGGTGGCGCGGCAAGCATCAGCGAAGCATCTGCGCGCAGCAACAGTATGCAGGTACTAATAAATCGAATCGTAATATGCCACTGCAAAGTCGAAAATGACCCACAAGGCGCCGATGCGGCACTATGACTTACTGGATGATGTCGCAGGGTCTGACTTACTCGAAGGGTCTGACTCCGTGTGATGTACGCTCTCACAAGAGTCCGAAAAGTCAACGGCGAAAAATTAATCCGCTTAGCTCAATTATCAGAGGACTAGCAGGTTCTTGTGAGGTCGGTCTACCATTCTTCCCGGGCTCCAAGTAGCGCGAGTCCCTTCCTCCAACCTGCACCTTGCTTAGTGGACTGCTATAGGTGAACTACAGGCCGGCAGATGTCGTCCGGTCAGTGTCGTCCGGTTGGTGAGTCTCTTCAGGTCAAAGATAGTCTTTACTTCTACGCGGTCCGCAGTCTACAAGTCAATCCCTCTGGACTGCGGGTTCATGTGTCGTATCATTGTGGTTCAGCTGTCGTCGAAAAGCATTTACGGTAGTCATATCAGAAAATCCGTTTACTTAGCATCATCGTTGGAAAGTGTCGATACATTCCCAGCTATTGCGCCCGGCCAGAATTTGGATCCTAGTCCCACCCAATCCTCGTCATCTCACTCGGCTCCTCTAGCTCAGAAATCTGTACTACGCCTGGAATTTCGAATTTGCATGTCGTTTTGTGCACACAAACAAGGGCGGACAGTGCAGTCTCAGGCCGGCAGAACTGACAGTGTTCTTTGTGATTCTGAAAGTAAGTCCACACTAAGTCAAAGGGTGTGGAATCTCTCTGGACTGCTAGTGCCGGCTCAGAACTGAATGGACTCGCAGAAGTTTTGGAGTCTTTTCATATGGAAACGTGCTGCTCCTGGGACTCGAATTCATTCCCGGGGATTTGTATTGGGCTACGCGATTGGGCATTCACTCCCTGGGTGCGAACGAGAGCCGGGAAAGTTGGTAGTCTGTCTGCATGTACATGTTTCTGATTTTCGTGCCGGGACCCAGCCCTAGTGTAAGAATTCGTGTCTGAATGTGATTGCCGAAGCAGCACCCGGCAAGAACTTTCCCTCTGGGTCCCCGATTCATCCCTGCCCTCTCCGAGCCGTGTGTAGGCAGGGCTACTACGCACATCATTAAATGTTTCCGAGCCGTGTGTTCTACACGTCTTAGCACTTGCAGTCACTTAATTGTCGATGTCGCAAGTGTATGTTTTTAAGATTCTGAAAACATGTCGTATGTGCTTCTGTGTATAGTGACTATTATTAGCGTCTGGGCCCTTAATTATCAGATTGCTCCGATTCGGCTAGATGAAAAAACAAACCGGAGAATCTGATAAGCGCTTTCTAGCATAGTCAATATATTTGTGTTCTGTAAATGAATCCTCAGAACTAGGGCGTTTTTAATTTCGCGTTACATTTAAGCATCATGCAGCGAATCTACCAGGTTACTTTTATCTCGAATTCTACACGTCTTGTATTCCCAAATGTCTTCTGGAAAAACAAAGGGTCTCAGCTGCCTGTGTTCACTACTGCATATATTTCTTCTAAATCTAGGGGGTTTTTTAGTACTAGTGAATGGACGCTGACATCTTCTGAAATCTTTTCATAAAGAGTTTGGGCATGCTGGGTCGACTCGAATTGATTCTTGGGGATGGGGTATGCTGGGTCGGCTCGAATTGATTCTCGGGAAAATTCATTTTGGGTATTCTGCTATACGCATTTTGGGTATTCTGCTGGTTACATCGTTGAGACCCGCTGGCCACACAGGGAGTTTTGAATAATTTCGCAGCAATACGAGTTACAGCTTGTGCCCCAGCGCAAGTTTAGTACGTACCCAGGATTTGAAAAAGATTAGAAAGATTAGGTATATTAAAAACCCGACACAACTATTATAATGGCCAGCTTTCGCAAGATCAAGAACAGGTTCATTAGAGAAATCTGGGACTAAAAATTGGGGTCCATTTCCTGATTATTGTGAAAAGCGCCGGCAAAAGCGCGAAGCCTAAGAAGGCGCAGAAGGCCGCGTGTCGTGGTCGTATGAAGAAGGGAGTCGGCGGTGCAGCGGCGGTTCTTTTGTCGGCTGCACATGTAAATCAATACTTTTTCCATTTCTTCTTACGGCAGAAGCAGACTTTGATATCATTTTGAAGGCGGAGGCACATTTGCTTGAGATGAATTACCTTCAGAGAGCAAAAGCAGCAGCTGCGAACGCACAAGCAGCTGCGAACGCGAGCTTTGAGAAAGCGAGAACACTGTCGCCAGTGTCTGGCAAGAAGAAGACCCCTAAGGTTTTATTTCCCGTTTTCAGACGAATGCCAGCCTTTTCATGCGTAACGAATCAGTTCACTATTTCAGAACGGGCACGCCGACGACGACGGGGCCGCTGGCGACGGGCCCGCCGACTACAGCAGTGAGGCGGAAGCCTCCGACTACAGCAGTGGTGGTTCCAACCGGAGTCTGTCAACTATGGGGAACGTCGGGGACTCGGAGGATGACGTAAGGTCAAGGGACGCGCTCGATGCCGTATTCATTTTCTCTTTTGGGTCTGCCGGCCCACATGTCCTAGGGCTCGCATTGGTTGGGGCATAGCGGGTTCCATGTTTGGCGAAAACCGTAGGCCGACCAAAAAAAAACCATGGTCCCAGTAGCGCTGGTGCAACTAATACATGACGCAGTGGAGTTGGGATTGCGATTGACCATGGATGAAGGCAGCGAGTCGAAGCCCGTTATCTCGATGCCTGAAAAGACGCAGGCCAAACCACATCTGAAAAGGAGTGCGAGTCTGGAGGTCCAGGATGGGGGTTGGGAAGACGAGTTGGAGGAGAAAAAGTTCCAAGCCTTCTTTGGGGGTCAGTTTAAAGGGACAACAGGCGAATTCTTCGTCAAACCCGAATGGCGCATTGAGCTGGAAAAGGAGCTCCGAGTAGTCGTGGTTTTTTTCTGGGATTTTGCTCTTGGGGCAGCCGGCTGGCATGTATACGACCACCATAGGCCCGGGAGCGCGCGAAGCAGCAGTTTCGTGACGAAGGACTGGCGGCATGGGGTAGTTTCCTGGGGTCCCATTTTATGGATTCCTCTTATTGGCTGGTCCCCACGTTCATGGATTCCTCTGGCTCTTAGTAGGAATCAATGATTCCACCTGTTTTGCCGGCCCTGCCGGCAATCGATCGCTTAAAGTTGCCCCTCCCAAACTGAAGTTACACTGGGTCCCGCCCGTCTCGCTCCGTTGTTTCAGCGCGCTTTCTTCGCGGTATTTCTCCGACGGAGGGGCAACCCAGTGTAGAAGGCTGCATCTGATGTAGAATTGCCACTAGCTCGTTCAACGCCAAGACTGCGTCGATCGCCAGCCGTTTGAAGAATTACACGCACTACTCATCTTCTCAGAATCACTGATTCGCCCCTTGCCCGCACCCAGATCAGTAACTGTAAGCAATTGTGGAACTCCCGTGTCATACCTCTCCCTACTCGCAATACATTCTAAACGCACACACAAAACGCCCCCGCTTGCTCAACAAAGAAAGAACGGGTCTCCACGCCAGAATTACTTCTGACAGCGAAGGGTAGCTTCGTGGGGCCCCACAGCCTTGGTTTGCAATGTTTTTTTCTGAAAGATGGGCTATCAAAAGACTCTTTGTGAAAAGCTGAGTTGCCTCTGGCTGTTTTCAAGGAAGTTTTTGATTGCGGAAAGAGTGAGCCGGTCGTACAGAAGTCATACACCTTTAAGGAAGGCTGGAGAGTAGGCTATGGTGAGAAAGAGAAGGCTCTGCTTGACTCGGGTATCCCTTTGCAGAGTGGAAGTTCCGTGAAAGTTTTTGCGATGGAAGACGATATAGTGAAGTTCGGTCAAGGTGATTTTGGATTTTTGAAACGGACGTTGGACTTTTGTTGGGAGACTTTTATTTACGTGTTATATTTGCAATGATTTTTTTCTGAAAGTGCAATGTTTTTTTCTGAAAGATGGGCTGCAGGTGAGTCGTCCGGCGAATGATTCGCAGCTGGAAATCAAGAGTAAAATTTTTCGAGGGGTTCCTCCGAATTTGGGAAAACGCATTCGAAAAAAAAGATGAACAGGACCTCGCAACATGGTTGGATACCGGCAGCCTCGGAAATTGGCAGGAAAATACGACATTCGAAAACCGCCTAGGAGCCTTTAAAACTGCTATGGTAAACGGATAGGATATTTCCACTTTGCGACAATGGCTATACTTCACAGCGTCGAGAACAAGCGCTCAAGCAGCTCTACGAGGCGAAAGGGCAGCTCGGCCAGGATAAAATGAAAATCATTGATTTGCCACAATACTTCGCCCATCTCAATACTACGCGTATAATATTACCTTTGGTTAGAGCGCGTGTATTACGTAGGGGCTACTGTGCTTGCACGCCCGCTTGGCTTTCTCCATGTGCATTGAGACTATATCGTTTCCAATGGACGAGAAAGCTGTTGAAAACAAAACTACAGATGCTGGGGAAGTGATGAATAATGCGGAAGTGATGAGTAAATTGAAGTTTGTTGTGAAATTGAAGTTGGAGAGAACAGAGCTTAACGAAGAAGAGTCGGGGAAGGTCGAGAACGTGTTGAAGCAGCTGCAGCTAGATCCCAATGAAGATTTGGCTAATACAAAACGTCCTTAATTTGTTCCACTATTTTATTTGTCGTTGTATTAGAATTCTCCTAGTTGTGTGGCCTAGTTGTGTGGTCTCGGGGCTTGTTGTAAGGGGCAGCCCAGCATGGTTTTCTTTGTGGAACATGACCTCCTCGCTGAAAGGTAAAGATAGCCTCCGGGGGTGGCTCATGGGACAGGAAGAGAACCTGAAGAGTTTTGAAGCTTTGTTGGCCAAGGTGAGTTTGGACGGGTTTCCCATGTTCGGCGATTTGCGAAGAGACGCCTTGGCAGCAGGGCAGGGCTATGCGAGTGAGAGTGCGGCAGACTTTCAGTACGAACACATGCACAATGATCTCAAGGACAAGATCGTGAGCAAAGCTGCAGACCTGACGAAACGCATGGAGGAACACAAGGAGCTGACAACGCAGGAATGGTTCCAGACCATGCTTCCCTGCCAGCGGTTTGTGAGAAACAGACGGTGGCTCTTCAACGCCTTGAGAAAGCAAGCAGACAAGATCCGCGAGCATTCCATGGCCCACAACGAATCGGTGGGAGAGCGAGAGAAGGCACTGGAGGCTTTCGTACAGCAGGTTGATCTGATCATGAACGAATATGACAGACAGAGGGCGCCTTACTCCCTCGCATTGACCGTTACAAAATTCGAAGATCCTCCAGTCGATCCTCTCATCGACTTACAGTACAGCTTGTGGATGCCCGGCAATCCGAATGCCCGAGAACAGGTATCAGATCATTAGCTAGAGCGATAATATAATATAATACGGGTTGGGAGAATGATATTTTCGCTTGGGCCCCGATTATAAGTACACAGCGGTCGTGGTAGATCTAGATATTAGATTAATTCACTACACAGGGTCAGGATGGAAACCGCGGGATGGCATTTGCGCGGCACAATGCTGATATGTGGCACCAAGATATGATGAACAAGATCGAGAAAGAGGGTCGCGATATTCAGCGCCTGAAGCTCGCAGTAGTGTTGCCCTTAGCGGGGAGCGTACGGCGCACGCCAAAAAAGCACGAGTACGTGGTCACCCATTTGAGCGAAGTGCCCTGCGATGCTGGATATGCTGTTAGTCGTGCTACCAAGGTGGCACTGCAATATGAATCATTGTCCTCATACTTTTCCAATGAAATCAGGTGAATCATACTTTTCCAGGGGACCCTGCTCTAACGTTCTATCTAAATATATCTAGTGATGAAGAACTGCGCAAGCTTGTATCTAGTATGAAGAACTGCGTCCGGCAATTGGAGTTTACATTTCGTGGTGAGAAGGAAAATGAAGACTTGCGACTAGTGGAGATAAGCGAACGTTATCGACTCTCAAATAGCCAGACTTTTCTCGACACTCATCGAGATGAGATGGACATGGAGAAATTGAGAAAAACCTATACTGCTGGCAGCGGAAATAGCCAAGTTTTCTTCTGGCGACTAAAGGGGCTGAGTCTGCTGGAACGAATTGGAGTTTCTCCAACAGGGGAAGCATCCGTAGACCAAGCTCCCTATCACAAGACGACAAACAAACTCACATCCATGTATCCCTACGATGAGACCACGGAAGCGACGCTCAACGACGGATTTGCAGCAGCCCTGCCTCGAGACAAGGTTGGGCAAGAAAAACTCGGGCCGCTCAGCTTTACAGGGCTGGTCTGGGGCTGCCCGAACGGCCCCTTCGCTTTGGGCAGCCCCCCTGCTAACGATTGGCTTGAAAATTGCAATGCTTATGAGCGTGCTCGCCATGAGGCTCATGGCGAGCACGGCCCGGGAGCGTCGTGGTGAGGTTGTCGATAGTACAATGAGTTCGAATGGCTCGACTAGAACACTACTGACAAACTGAAAACTCTGGTCTCAAAGCATGGGGGGGGTTTCTTACAGTGGGAAGGGCTCTTTTTTACAATGGGTAAAAGTCTAACTGTGTACTTTGTGTGAAGAATATCTGTGCCGGCCAACAACGCCAGTACCCGTATCACTGCAACTTGATATAATGTTCGCTCGCTAACCAGAAGGAACCCAAAATATCATAGCATTACGCTACCCCGTAACCAAGAGTGAACACAGTGTCACATTGCATGACACCATATTCCCCCTTAGAAACGCGGATCACGTGTTTCTAGACTTCCTAAAAAAAAATTTAAGGTTTGGCACGGGAACTACGGGGTTAAAACCTCCTGGATTTTACTCTGACCAAGCGGTTTAGTAAGAAAGTCAGCTAGATTATCTTCTGTGTTGATGTAGGATACGGAAAATACACCAATTGCGGCCCAATCTATTGATGGTATTCAAGCACGGCATGAGCGCCGTGGTGAGGCGATATGCCACGTCCAAAACATTAGACGCCATCCGGTGATTCGACCTTGGGCCGAGCACCATCAGGAACACCGACGACCCGGCCAACTTCAATCTTGGGCTGAGCAGCTGTACAAGAATCGACCCCAGGTCGAGCTTCTTTGTAAGGAAGGTATGCACCCATCGCCGGTGGAGGAGCCCCTGTTAGACCATCGGTGTAGGCCAGTTCTCATAATCGGCGTTCAGACTTAGCCATATTGAAGAACACAACACCCCGCAACCTAGTAGGAAAAATCAGCCCAGACCACAGCCTGCTACAGTTTAAATCTTGAGCCAAAGTTTCCCGGATCGCACCGCATCAAAAAGAGTCAGACAAAACGTGTTCACACCAATTTACACTGTGCAAGAAAACGTTTTATCTTTACTGCAAACCGAACACCGTGGAAAAGCCCCGGCCGCTTCATGTCTACTGGGACCCCCTGATTCTTACACCCTGCTAAGTGATTGTCGCTTGAAAATTGCTAGTTCAAGCAAGGCATGAGCATCGTGGTGAGGCGGTCTAGTGGGGAGTATCAGTGTGGACGTCTTGTCTTTAATGGTTTTTTCAAGACGTTTGAGGAATCATTGCGGGCAAGGACTGAATTGCTCAAACAGGAGGAGCAGGAGCGACGTGGCAGGTCAGATATTGGAACCAGGCATTTCAGCATGCTAACAGTTCTTTTGCTGAAGCTGTGCCGCTCAAGCTGTACCGCGCAAACTGTGTCACGGAATGTGATCGTGTTTTTCACGCAATTGTATATTACTTACACATTCAATTTGTCTGCCTTTGCATACACAGCATTCGCATTTTAGATATAGGATTACTAGAGTGTTTTTTAAGTGTCTGGATTTCGGAATCAGAAGTTTACTTTTAACCTCTGCGTGAATCTGAAGCGGCTTGGCTGGCCGGACAAAAAAGTTAAAAACCATCATCATCATCATTCGACGTCCAAGCGCTCCCGCGCTACGTCAACAGTAAATTGTGGATAATTCTTCGCACCACCACTATTCGGAACATCTCGCGCTGACCACTATTTCGGTCATTGCTGTTACTGGTTCATAACTATACGCGCGACCCACTTGTCGATGCTGGGGCTGAAACAAAGCTGAGCCACGCATACGTTCGACGAAAAACCATACTACAGCTAGCAAAACCAGCTGCTACCGTCGCACCTTCTACGCATCTACGCATAGAGCTGCCTCATGCCGGCAGCCGGGATTGCCTCATGCCGGCAGCCGGGATTTGTCTCTACACTTTGAGTCGGCGTCGCATTGTGGCGGCGCTTAGGAAGCTGACGTCCCAATCGCGAAAGCCGTGGGACCCATATTCTCTCTAAGGCCCGGCCTGCTATTGAGTAGATCCTATTTCGTGCTCAACTATTTCGTGGTCGGTGAAAAAGTTTACTCTGTTGACAACATCCTCTGCGTGAATCTGAAACGGGCTGGCTGGCTTCAAAATCACGCAGAGGACTTTTGAGCACGCAGAAATGTGAAAATGGATCAAAAAGATCGAAGTCGGCAGGGATGTGAGAATCGTGGGTGATGTAAAGATCGAAGTCGGCGGGAATATTGAAGCACAGCGTGGTAAGAAGGTTACGGTGCGGGGATATAAAGAAGATGAAGATAAATGGCTAGTAGAGACAGATAAACTGGACCCGAGCGACCCAACAAGACATCTTACCTTTTATGTATCTCCGGTGGACATATTGCCAACCGACCTAGGGGTGCTTAATATCATGATGTCGTTCTGAATAATGAATTTTATAATATTTACTTATTGTGCGTGTTGCCACGAGTGTGGCAATAGTCGTAGCCTGGGCTTGAATGCCACTCATGGATATTTATTAGCAAGCGAGTCATGTCGCAGGACACGTGCGCCAAACAGCGGCGAAGAAGGAGTTGCGTGGGAAGATGCGCAAGGATGGCAGTGGCGATGCTGATGCTGATGCGCAGCGTGGGAGTGGCGATGTTGATGCTTGGGATGGTATGCCGATGCTTATGGTTCTAGAGCCTACCTACTTCACTTTGAAGAAGCAGAAAGGGGCCACCCACCCTGATGAGGGAAAACTGGTCACATTCCATGATTATCCGTTCAACGCGTATGTGAATTTCGACTTCAACATGGAGAGTGCATCGATGCTGCAAAAGTGCATGGCAGCGCCTAGGCTGATGGACGAGTGCATCGAAATGGAGCAGCTTGAAGGGGAAAAAAAGAGGCAGTGCGCGGAGCTTCTCGGCGACGCGGAGCGTACAGCACTGCACAAGGCCCGCGAAAGGGAGATGGAAGAGCAGAATAAGGCGCAGACAGCAGCATTGCAACATGCCGAAAGTATGAAGGACGCTAGCGATCACAAGCTCTATGCAAAACGTGGGAAAGAGTGGTTGAAGTACAACGTACAGAAGCTCACGGACCGCGCTCATCGCGAGATGTACAAAAGAACGCTGAAGAAGCTTGGGACTGCGGTGCTGGGCATCACACTCGCGCTGGGCGTGACGGCGTTGGTAGTGTTTGGCGGGGGTCCGATTGTGATGGCCTTGGCTGGGGTTTTGGAAGTGACCGGGGTCTTCCAGATGATGCTGCTTACCGCGTCCGTGAATATGGGCCTCAAGACCGGCGGTATAAGAATCTGGATTTATACTGAGCCGGGCCCCTTAGTATGAAAGGCTCTCTATTGGTGTGTTCGGTTGTTATCTGGGGGCTACCTCGCCGGCCCATTCCAAAAGTCGGTAAAGCAAAGGGCAGGTCATTTTCGGTATGAATACCTTGGCCTCGTGGTTTTCATCGACTCACTTTCCTAGTGGCTGCCAGTGTCCTTTGGGTGAACCAACCTCTGCCCGTCAGGGCCCCTTTAGTTTGGTGGTCAGGCTTAGGCCCAGCCTTCTCTAGTTTCTCGTTGAGCCGGCCCAGGTTGGATGCGTTGCTAGTCCGGTCTTCTGTTGATATCCACTCGTGCCGGTTTGCGGTAGGCTTGATGTTTTGTCAGGCCGTACGAGGGAACGTGGGCCTCAAGAGTCAACCCATCCCTGCTCAACCGCAACCGTTTACCCCTCGTATTATCCCATGCTGCTTACCGCGTCCGTGAACATGGGCCTCAAGGCCGGGGGTAATGGAGGAGCCATTTTAAGTTTAGATCCCGGCTGCCCAGAAGATTGATGTAGTCGCCATTATACCTAGGTCTCTCTCGGGCAAGTCCCTTCGTTTACTCATCATCCCTGGAGGCCCTTTCTTCCAACTTTTCTTCATAGTTCGACTAGCTATGGACACACCCAATAGGAAATAGGGCCCCAAACGCAGTATTCAACAAAGAACCAAAACTTGAGCCAAATTGTCAGCTGGGACCCATACAAATTCTTGTTCTCGTTCCAGCTCTTCACCCGGGACATTGACTCACTCTCCATGCTGAGGGATTGCTCCACACACTAGAAACCGGCCGAGAAGCCTCGGTCATGCTTAACACTAGAAACCAGAAATCCCTTCAGGTAATGTCGTCGCCAACGTGGTAAAAACGGGCAGGGTTCGCGGGCAAGTACCCGACGTGAGAAAAAGCCTGCAAAACCCCGACACGGCGGATTTCTTCGAACAAAAATTTTTCTCAGAAACTTTTCACCACCAAAACCACATCATTTACGAGAGAAAATTTTTCAGACGAAAACCTTTACGCAACAGAAATCTTTTCCGAACGAACAAGAACATACTATCATACGGCAGTTTCAACAAAGCTCGGCGAGAAATTCCACATCTGAGAAACTCGTAGCCTCTCCCCAAGTAAGCGTTTGCTTCTTGTTTCTTTCCTTCTGAGAAACCCGTAGCTTCTCCTAAGTATAAGCGTTTGCTTCTTTTTTTATTTCTATCCTACAGTGAGTTTTCACTGCGCCCTTTTTGCGGACTAAATTTTGTGGAATTTCTCATTGAGCTTCGCCTTAATTGGCTATGCCAAATTTAAAACGCAATCAATTAAACCGACCTGCCCCGGGACCACTTTAATTATTAGGTAACGTCGTGGCCAACGTGGTAAAAACGGGCAGGGTTCGCGGGCAAGTACCCGACGTCAGAAAAAGCCTGAAAAATCCCGACACAGCGGATTTCTTCGAACAAAAATTTTTCTCAGAAACTTTTCACCACCAAAACCACATCATTTACGAGAGAAAATTTTTCAGACGAAAACCTTTACGCAACAGAAATCTTTTCCGAACGAACAAGAACATACTATCATACGGCAGTTTCAACAAAGCTCGGCGAGAAATTCCACATCTGAGAAACTCGTAGCCTCTCCCCAAGTAAGCGTTTGCTTCTTGTTTCTTTCCTTCTGAGAAACCCGTAGCTTCTCCTAAGTATATGCGTTTGCTTCTTTTTTTATTTCTATCCTACAGTGAGTTTTCACTGCGCCCTTTTTGCGGACTAAATTTTGTGGAATTTCTCATTGAGCTTCGCCTTAATTGGCTATGCCAAATTTAAAACGCAATCAATTAAACCGACCTGCCCCGGGACCACTTTAATTATTATTTATTAGGTAACGTCGTGGCCAACGTGGTAAAAACGGGCAGGGTTCGCGGGCAAGTACCCGACGTCAGAAAAAGCCTGAAAAATCCCGACACGGCCGAAGAGTTTCTGGAAGAGAGTCTCGCTTTCGACCAGCCAGATGCGCAAGACTCCTGGATCAAGTCTGCCACAGCACTAATTGGCAACGTGCCTGAAGAATAGATAGTGAGTTTTATTCTCGCTGCTTGTTTGCGTTTCTGTGTAGTTTGTTTCGGGCAAATCTAATTTATTACGGATGTGACGGCTGCTCGGTTAACAATCTTTATAATAGAGAGCAGCAGCGGAGTGATATCAGATCTTAGAGAAGAGGAATGCGCATGCAGAGAGACATTGCTTTGACACTCGGGAATCTTGTGAATATTACAATGGGCTTGTGAATATTACAATGGGCTTGTGAATATTACAATGGGCTGTAGGTAACAGGGACCCGCTTGAAGTTATCGGCCCGGGGTCTTATAGGATCGTGGAAAAGAAAAACGAAATAGGGCTAAGTCTCTAACCGTCGTGGAGTGGTCTACCTGATCTTGGGGGTCAGCAGATTTCAATTCACATTCTTAGTAGCAGCTTTTTCCTCTGTTGCTTAGTGTTCGGTGGGGAGGAGACGTCGCAACAGCCAAAAGTTCCCGGGGCAGTTTTTCCAGCGGTGAAAAGTGCAAATCTTCGTTACGTGCTGAAATCTCGTTAAAAACGTGTGTGGCTCCAGTGGTTCTTCGGCCCATTATAGTGCGGGTTCGAAAAACAAAATCTCTCGGCGATTAGTACAACACTTTATTACTTACAAAATCAGATTTGAAAAGTTCTTTGTGAAACTTGGTACCCGCCCCCCTACATAGATAAGATATTTCTGTTTTGGTCGGTAGCACTCTTTGCTGGGACCCGCAAACCCGTGAAGTTAAAAAGTTTGCCCTAATAGCCGTGAAGATGGGTTTTCGCGCGGGCTTTCTCGCGTGCGTTGCGGTGTCTGGCGTTTTCCTCGCGGCAGAGGGTTCGGGGCAAGTGCCAACAGGTACTGAGTTTTTCGCAGGGACCCATAAATATGTGCGGACCGCACAAGTTCCATGAAATGTGCGCTACAGGATCGAGCGTGGTCGGGGTGTCGTCGAGGAGGCACGTCGGGCAGCAAACGAGGAGGCCAGCACAGTTGACTAACATGCCAGTGCAAAGAACAGTTCCGCCTTCAAACCCCGGGCAAGGCTCGCCTGTGCGCAGAGTTGACAGCTTCAACCTCCCGCCCTCGTCGTCTTTCGGCTCCGGCTCGGGGTCCGCCACCAGCGACATCGATAGACGCCGATCTCAGTATATTTGATAATTATTTACCGCAGGAAAATGACTCAGTGGGACTGTAACAGCATGGTGCAAAGTGCTAGTCCTGCGGAGACGACGACTACCGCCCCCCCGCTTTACGTAAGTGTTCCGGCCAAAGAATCAATGGGTTCCATAAATAACGTTGGCATAATCACATCAACGACCATCCGCGGCGTGTCGCCTACCTTAACTAACCAGCCAGGAACCGCGCGGGTCCGCAGCGCCAGCGCCGATGCGCTCATATCAAGGCGCAACTTGGCCGAAGGTTTGCTGCTTGGGGCAGCCCAGCTGGGGAATAATTAGGTTCCCCGGGACCGATGGAAAATCCAATTCTAATGTCTTTTGTTTGACGAAAGTGTGTGACGAAAAATAGGGTGGCATACGATCCCGACGACGGGGGCCCCGAGGCAGAGCCCTAGCTTGGGACTCGAACCTCGGCTCCAGGCTGTTTTCGGAAACGCGGGGGAGAGGGTGTATCAACCCGTGCGCAGTAACATTATATCTAACGGGGGGCCGCCGAGTGTCATCCCGAATCCACTGGGCGGACTGAGTCAGGCGCCGCCGTGGACTGTGCAGCAACATCAGCATCCCATGACACTACCTATATCGAAGAGCGCGCTTGAAGTAAGTTTTTCTCTCACCGCCAGTGATATTATTTGCCGGCTTTAAATGCGCAGGAAAAGGCAAATGAAGGGAAAGTCATGCCCCAAGCAGCGGGTGCGTCGGTTTCTGTGGGCGCTGCCAGCGATGCAGAGCAAAAGTTTGTGGGGGAGCTCGAGCTGGTTTTGGTGGATCGTCATTTCAAGCCCGTCAACGGCCACCCGATGGAGAATGGCAAGAAAATGCGCGCCACCATCACTGTCGGCAGTGAAGAAGCCACGATACTGGTGAGTTTCAAATAATGGTCAGCAGTTCAAAGAATAGTGTAATAGATGGGACCGATTCCTCGCAGTTTCGAATAAGAGTGTCTAAAACTAGGCGAACTTCGATCCCGGTAATCTGCTCTATCGAATGGCGATCTACTGCAACCCGCATGACAGTGAGTATCTGCAAAGTGCGCAGG
>Ga0099797_101251_pt1 | contig 13966 bp, 2 predicted proteins | sample Uncmet_Sort48C_1_FD_89871 | JGI IMG/M metagenome (GOLD analysis project Ga0099797, IMG submission 89871) | Marine eukaryotic communities from CALCOFI LINE 67, Pacific Ocean - C012_Sort48C_1 | ecosystem: Environmental > Aquatic > Marine > Oceanic | place: Pacific Ocean: Monterey Bay | collected... | reverse complement strand
AACGGGAGGACAACGGCGCGTTTGAGTACGCCGTCTTCGACCAATTAAAATATTGCCCCACCGTCGTGGACCGACAGATTTCGTTTGCCCTTACCTTCGACGGGGTCGGGGAGAAGGCATTCAACACGAACGATTTCAAGCAAGCCGCGTCCGTATTCTTCCAAGGCATGAAGCCCGACGACGTCGAAGTGTACTCGTGCGCCAACGCGAGCGCCGCTCGGCACCCCAGGCCGAGGGAAGAGTTCGAGGACCTCACGACCGTGGACAACCCAAAGCCAGAGAACACTGCGGTCGCGACTGGCCCGACGGGGATGGACGCGGCGGAGACTGGGGGCGCCTCTGGGGCCACCGGCGCCGGGAAAGTCTCCACCGGCGCGACGGGATTGACCCCCGCCGGCCCGAAAGTGTGCGCCGCCGACGTGAAGAGATGCCCGAACTCGGGCCTGTACGTCAAGCGAGACCCGGCAAACAACTGCAAGTTCTCCGCGTGCGTGGACCTAACCGGTTACGAAACTGGGGCGTCCGGCATGACGGGAGTGGAAGAGGTTGTCGAACCCGTCAGCGACTCAACCCTTGCCGCCTCGACTGGCGGTGCGAACGGAAAAGGCATTGGGTTCCTGGCGACTACCAAAATCGGAGGCTACACCTTGGAAGCCCTGCTCGGACCAAACCGAGAGCAAAACCTGAACATCATCAAGGCAATCGTTGGTACGGTCGCTGGGGTGGTAGACAAGAATGGGACTGCCTTGCCCCGCGTAGACTTCGTTCAGGAGCACGACGGGGAAGTGCACGTCGGGGTGTGGATCTCCGCTCGCAGCACAGCGGCCGGCGCCAAAATGAAGAATCACTTCCAGGGCATCATGAACCGGTCCAGTCACCTGGTGAACCTATTCAGGAGTGCCGGGTTTGGAAAAGCGACAAAAGTAGCGCTTTCGGCGAGCAAATACGTCGGAATTCCGGTAGAAGAATCCGTCCAAGCGGCCTCTACCGGCCCGACCGGCCTTTTGGGAGACGACCTCGCCACTGTGGGTGGTTTAGCGCGCGGTATTCACGATAGAATCGACAAAGCAAATTCCAGAACAGGGGGAACTGGGAGCACCGGAAGCACTGGCGGGTCAGCGACGAGCGCAAGTGGCGCCGGCGAAACGTTAACGGACGGAGGTGCCGACTCCACCGGGGCCGGCGATCTTTTGGAAGACATAAAAGTGGCGCAGGAACATCTCGACGATGCCAAAAAGAAGCTCGAAGGAGCGACCGGCGAAACCGGCGCAACAGGAGAAGCGGAAGACGAAAGTGTATTTCAGCCTGAAAATGACGAGGAGAAAAAGCCGCTCGTACCGCCAAAGCACGTAAAATACACGGGCACCGGTGGTACGGGAACGGCCGCTAGTCGCGGAAGCGAAACCGGACTTCAAGAAAACGAGGTAGAGGACAACATCGACCTTATCACGGAGTGCAGCAAACAGCCTGTGTCGTATTGGTGCGATTCCCCAGAGGGCAGAAAAAAGTGCGGTCTTACCGACGCAGACTGTGAAGTAGGGGGTGAGGCTGAGGCAGAAAACCTTGGGAAGCCAGAAATCGCCGAGGAAGCCACCGGGATCACAGGGCCTGCCGAAACCGGGGCAACCGAGAGCATACCTCGTGCTACGGGGGAAACGGGCACAGTTGGTGCCACTGGCGAAGCTGTTTCACAGAAAGCTTCCACCGGGGCCGAAACGACAAAAGAATCTGAGAGCGGCCCAACGGGCTCGACGCAGAAGTCCACTGGCTCAACAGGCTCGACGGGCTCGAGCACAGCCAAGAAGGGCACCGAAGGCGGCGACAGCACCGGCACCGCGACGGCCTCCACAGGAGCCACTGGTGGCGCCTTCAATGACGACGACGATTTGAACAAATTCAGCCATGACGAGCCAAAGGAACCCGTAGATGCAGTGACAAAGGCAGCCAACAAATTCTGGGGTATCGCGAAGAAGAAATTCGACAACAACAAAGATGGTTATGTCAGCGAGTGCGAACTGGAACGTTTGGTTTTACATTCAGATCTGTACAAGCGAGGAACTCCCGCCAAAGTAGTCGACGCAATGACGCATATCCTGCATCAGCAAGTCATGAAATTAGATTTGAATAAAGACGGAAAGCTTAGCGGGGACGAAATTGTACACTACGCGCACCACCATTCAATGCCTCACTACCTTAAGGTGGCCACGCAAACTCTTAAATCAGTTTTTCCGAGCGTAGACGCGCACGAACACTTGAACCAGGAAGAGTTTGTATACTTGCTGACCTCAAGAAAAGGTTTTCCACAGCAGCTTGCCATGGAGATCTTCAACGAGTTTAAAGGGGAGGACGAGTCTGTCGACAAGCATGAAATTGCCAAATTCCTGACCGTTGAAAACACGATATCAAAAGCTAAATATATGCAAGTGGACAATACCACTGCGTACGACCCGTGCAAGCATTCGTCCTCAGGGAGTTCCGGCGCCGAAGGGAGTTCCGGACCAGAACAGAACGAGGAGACCGGGCACGCTGGCAGTGGAACCGGGTCTGGAAGTGAAACTGGATCTGGATCGGGCCCGGAAAGTGAATCTATTTCAGAGGCGGCAAGTGAAACCGGCTCTAGCTCTGGGTCTGAAATTGATACCGCAACCGGAACGGCAAGTGGGACAGGGTCCGCCTCTGGCTCTGGGAGTGACACCGCAACCGAAAAAACAAGTGAAACCGGATCCGCCTCTGGGTCTGGGAGTGGCACTGCAACCGGAGCAGCAAGTGGAACCGGTTCAGGCTCTGGAAGTGGAAGTGAAACTGCAAGCGGGACGGCAAGCGAAACCGGTTCAGGCTCTGGAAGTGGAAGTGAAACTGCAAGCGGAACGGCAAGCGAAACCGGTTCAGGCTCTGGAAGTGGAAGTGAAACTGCAACTGGGTCTGCCTCTGGCAGTGGAAGCGGACACGGCTCTGGTTCCGGAAGAGGATCTGGTGCTGGCAGTGGGAGTGGTCACAGCTCTGGTTTGGGAAGTGGAAGTGGACACGGTTCAGGCTCTGGAAGTGGAAGTGGACACGGCTCTGGGAGTGCACACGGCTCTGGTTCGGGAAGTGGAAGTGGACACGGCTCTGGGAGTGGACACGGCTCTGGGAGTGCACACGGCTCTGGTTCGGGAAGTGGAAGTGGACACGGCTCAGGAAGTGAAAAAGGAGAACTTTTGCTTCCAGTTCCAGTCCCTCATATTGGCAACAAAGAAGAAAGCGAAGGCGAAGAAATTGTGATTCCAAGCCCAGTACCTGACGTCAACGCGGATGTTAGTCCTGAAGTTGCTGGTGTTGTTCCAGACCTACAATCGCTTATCGAAAAATCTAGTCAGAGCATTGTTCGGGAGTACTGCGCACGCGTAACCCTTCATGGGTTAACTGCCGCTTCCACTACATCGTACAAAAACATGGTTAGGAAGCTGAAGGTCGACTACGTGGCTGATAAGAAGCTATCGGACCTGCTCGATTTATACGGAGTAAAATCGGATGACATCATCGTTTCTGAATGCAAATTCTGCAAGGAAAAGAATGAAAGCAAATTGCCAGTCACACTGACCGCATGGGGGAGCTTCGCGACTGGTCCAGAGGCCAGGGTCGTCCGCGCAACACCGGCTCCAAAGCCGAATGTGACAACAACGAAGCGGCCAGTTGTTAAAACGATCGTTGCAACTACTACACCCGCGCCGCAAGCACCTATTGCACCGAGGGAAATAGCGCCAATACACGTTGATGACTGTGTCCGCACGAACACTGCCGAACATTCAATTGTCGCGCATGATCGCTCGGTAGGTAAGGTTGTTGAAGTCTTTAGGACGGACTTGCTCGAGTCGAAAGAGTGGTGGATTAGAGTGTCTTTCAAGAAAGAGAAGACCCCATTGCCATTTGCCTTAAAGGAAGTTGTAAAGGTCCCATGTGAACACCACGGGTTGGAAGCGGAAACGTTCCAAACTGGGAGCACTGGTGCCAGTATGGAAAGCACTGGGTCAACTGGGAGTGGCGAAAGTGGCAGCACTGGAATCACGGGCACTGCTGAAAGTGGGGCTTCTGGATTAGAGTCAATGACTGGTGCCACGGCGTCAGCGGAGTCGACTGGCGGGGCGGAGACTGGCTCGGCTTGGAACGAGCAGGCGACGTTTACAACAGGTGCTACGGCATCGGAAGGCAACGACGGCTTAGAGATTGTTCCTGAAGCCACTCTGAAGGAGACCTCCGTTGCCACGCCTAGAGTAATAACCGCACAAGAGGCTGTTGATAAAAGCAAAAAGCAGCTAGTCCTTGAAAGGAGCAAGCGCGATGCGCTGGAAACGGCAATTTCCTTCTTGCGAGCGGCAAGGCATCGTGACGCAGCATTTGTGCGGGCTGTGCAGACGGAAACGCATATTATTGGTTACGATAACATTGCGCACCAAGTTGAGGCTCTTGGTAAAAGTGCCAAGACAGCCCGGGTGGCATACAAAGAAACTTTGAAAATTTCTAAGCCAGGCGCAGATGTTCGTGCAGAACTAAAAAAATTAGATGCGGAGACCAAATCGCAAGTTGTTAAACTGACAGGAATCGTTCGATTCAGCAATGAAGAATGTGCAAATGCAAAGCGAATTTTTCATGTTTGCCCAGATTCATTTGCGTGCAAAGATGTAGCCGACCAATGTAGAAGTTGCAGTGATTGTGCCACGACTGAGTAAAGTTGAGCAAATGCGAAAGTGTAGTAAATTTTAACACAAGTGAGATATATATTATAAATGTAAACACAGTTTTAAAAAAAATCAAAGACCCATAATCAACTGCCTCATCCGATGTCTCACTCATAGATGACTCATTCGTATCAGCCATTATTTTGTTTTTAAAATTTTACATATCGTAAGATATCATGTGATGAATGTCAAACTTATAACTTTTCATTCCAAAAAGGAAATGACTGTAATTTCAGTTATTACCGGCGGCAACCACGCCCATCTCCTCTCTTTCTTCGCTGGCGAAAGGAGATACTTTCGTGTTGTTTGTCGTTGTAGGAGCTGCCTTTCGAGCGCATTTTCTTCCACAACATATCCACAGGCACTGATAAAACATGTTTCCAACGATCAGCTTAAGTGCCCAAAACATAAAGCCTATGTTTCCCAGGATTATTAAAATTGTCAAAGCTGTTTCAAACGCCGGAAGCTTCCGAATCCACGACATGTAGAAGAGTAATCCTAAGTACATGGTACAGAACGAAATTGTGAGCGCGGAAGTTTCTAGCTGGTTCAAGAATTTATTTGCAAACGGCTGCAGTGCCACATGGCTGGACAAGAAAACAAAGAGTACAAATATGCCTGCGTACGCTTGTGCCGCCACTCCCATGTGGGCAAAGTAAACGCTCACGAATGTCAAAGACGCTTTTCGTATGGCAATAATGCACTCCCAGTAATACTTGTCCGCTTTATACCCATTCAGAAACATGCTGTAGCGATAGAAGGAGCGATCGTCCCAAGTACCCTTTTTTGACCGGAGCACAAATATAGACATCAGCGGAAACCCCAAAATCCATAAAATAATAGATGGAATCCCAACGCACGAAAGAAACACTAAGTGCACGCCGGAGCCACATTGAATTTGTACATCATGCAATAAATATGCAACCGAAGAGAGTTGCCCATCATGTCCTGACGGCTCAAGATTTGGTCGACAGGCCAACAGTTTGAATATTTGTGAGCATATCGTTGGGTACAAAACAAACATGATGATAGTGCTGGATAATATAATCTTGTCCAGCACAGTCCTGTAGAAAGAAATCAATTTACCAACCGTAATTTTGTCGGTAAACTTGGGGTCTAACAAGTCGCAAATTCGAGCCAATTCGTCATCGTTGAATGGGCATTTATGCTTTTTGGAAAAATCGACGAGTTGCTTACGTGTCAAAAAATTGCGCTTTCGTCCCCCCTCTTCCGTGAAGGATGCATTGTTTTTGATAAGGTCTTGGCTCTTGGTCTTCTCGTGCGTGTGAATGTACGTTAAGAAATCACGGGTCAACTTTACGGCAGTTCCATCCCCTCTACTATCCAACGCACGCTGGTAGGAATTGATGGCATCTTTGTTATCCTGGCGCTTCTTTTTGCTGTGCTCTGCTCGTATATGATCAAGGAGGCTACCCTGCTTATTTAATGTGCGGCTGTGGTGCAAGGCAGACTTTGCCATTAGCTGGAAGGATTCACGCCTGTGCTTTTGCATCACCCCATCTTTGCTAGCGGTTGGCGGTTTGGAACGACGGAAAAAGCTGTTGATGTACCAAAAAAAGGCATTGAAAATTAAAATGAAGGCAGGCAACGAAGCAAAGAAAATTTGCTTTTGCCAAAATATTCTTGCGTGCTTCTCTTGCTTTACCATTTGGCAGTCGAAATTTGTGATGTGATCCGAAAATGTGCTCAATCCGGATTGGACAGCAAACATTACAGCCAACGACGATGGCCATTTGAGCGGAAAGCCCGCTGCCACGCTGACCGTTTGTAAATAATTCAACAGGATTTTTTGAACTGCGCCAGAGACATGGGTCGACCCTGCATCCGCCATGCTAATTTTTACAAAGAATCCCAGCGCACAAGTGGCCAAAAATATGCCAGCAACGATCAATATGTAATTCACACCGTCGCTCGTGCACTTGGCGCATTCTAACGGGTTTGTGGATTCCCTGGCGTATCCAGGCAGGCATGACTGGCACAGCCGTCCGTAGTAGCCATCTTCCGCATTGCACGAGTTCCAATCCGCGGCGGCCATTGACGCGTTTATGGCGGGCCTTGATGTCCCAAGGCATGCTTTGCACGCAGAGCGGTCGGAGTTGGTTTCACAATCCAAGGCTTCTGCATCTTCGTTTCCACACGCTGTGATCTTTCGCTTAACACCACATTCGTCGTAAAACTCACCTTCCTGGCAGTCATTCGCCGCTTTGTCGATGGCTGTCTTATTTTCTCCAATAGTCTGGGTGCACGATTGCAGTTTTGCCCCTTCGCTACAGCCCGCTGTGTTCGGCCCTCCGCTTACCCAGTGCCCTGCCTTAATAACCAAACTAGCCCCTCCCAAACAATGTGCCCCGACAGGGCATTCAATGCATATGGCATTGCCAGAATCCAAGAGCGAATACTTTCCAATACTGCTACCAATCCCGTTCGATTGTTGCCCGGGACACTGTAAGCACTTTCGCTGTTCAAGGCTATATTCTTCACCTTTCGTGCAAGGATGACAAACGGTCGCCCCTTTGCTGCCAAGCGTCCATGTGCCTTTGGGGCATTCGATGCAATCTTTATGGTCTGTGCCGTTTTCTTTACGAAATTTGCTCTCGGGGCATAAATCGCACTCTTTCATGCCTTCGACAGGTGCATATTTTCCGAAGGTGCAGCCACTGCACCCTGGTGCACCTTCCTTCGATGCGTACTGTCCAATACGGCAATTAGAGCACTGGCCTTCCCCCGAATTAGAATATGTGCCCACAGCACATTTTTCACATTTTGATGCCCCTCGGTTACTGAAGAGACCAGGTTTGCACTTGGTGCACATCAATGATGTATAGTTTTTCGCAGTCCCTTCGGAACATTCACCCGTGCACTCAGTTTCTCCTGTCTTGTCATTGTTCGGACCGGTCGTTTTTCCGCCCTCGCATATTTTGCATGATGTCGATCTGTCATTGGGGCTGTATTTACCTGCGGGGCAATCATTGCAACTCCTTGCATCGTCTATTTCAGACCGAAATTTTCCACGTTCGCAGCTCTTGCAGCTTTCCGCTTTCGCCTCGTCGGCATACGCACCAGCAGTACACTCATTGCACTGTTCCTTCCCAACCATGCTTTGGGATTGCCCAGCATCGCAGTCTTTGCATTGCTCTGCATTGCTCGCATCCTGGTATTGCCCTGCCGAACAGCTCTTGCAAGATGTTTTCCCGGTCTCGTCCTGGTGTTTCCCAGACGTGCAAGCTTTGCAGGACGTATGTTTCCCCCTATCCTCCCCATACTTTCCGGTCTGGCATGGGGTGCACTTATTTTGGTTGCCATTGGTTTCGTAAAACTCTCCTGTTGTACAGTTTCTTATGTCGACCGTTGCCTCAGAACCTTCTTGAATAATGGCTGCTTCCGCCGACGCAAATTTTAAATGAACTGGGGACCCGGGAACCCCTTCTACCGAAAAATCGTCAAAAGTTGCCACGCCGTCAACGCACGTTGTTTCTGTCGTCCCAGAAATTCCGATGCCATTGTTAGCAGCTTGCAGCCGCACCAAAGAGTTGGAAGACCTGACAATGTGATTGTACCAATCCAGCATGGCCACTTTCACGTAATGTTCCTTTCCATCAAATGATCTGTCAGCAGGAAGAGAAAACGTCTCCCCCTTACCACCCGTGACAACCTCCCAGTTCCGTGCTTCCGTTCCTTGAGGAATGCGACGGTCGTCTTGTTCAATGTTCAATACAGTTTCCTTCGAGGGCCCGTCGATCATGTAAAGGCTGTAGCTTATACTGGCTATGTCTGGTCCGTATGCAGCCACATTTTGTTTGAACGTGTTACCCCAATAAGTTACTGGGACGTCTTTCGCACCTTTACTAAACTCGACCATTTCTCCTTTAGAGAAACCCCATAAAATTGCACCCCCACCGCTCGCGCTGGCCTTGTTTCCAGAAAAGACATCACTAGCAATGTTCAACTTGGCGGAATTGAACATATAAATAGCCCCGCCACCGTTAAGTGCAGAACAGTTCTTAAACTCGGAGTTGGTGATACTAGAGTACTTGGTGTCCTCTATGGCAATACAGCCCCCGACACCGTCCGTAGCAACGTTTAACTCGAGTCTTACGTTGGCTAAATCCATCCCAGCGCATTGAAAGCAACCAAGGGCCCCTCCCGCCTCTCCCGCCTCGTTGTGCAGGAAAATGTTAGTCGGCGTTTTGAATTTGGGAAAAGACATAATGCCAAAATAAACTGCGCCACCCTTCGATGACGCCACGTTGTGCGTCCAAGACGATGCCTTAATTGACGGTGAGCAAAAGGTAAACCAGCCCCCGCCCCCATTTCCACTCCCACCAGCGCTATTGTTTTTGACGGTGATGCCCGACAGCAACATCGTGGACGACAAGCAAGCAATGCCGCCCCCACCTCCACCCCGTCGTACGATTTTGTTGTTTTCATACGAAGAAGAATCGTCAATTAATTCACCCTTTTCTGCGAATATACCGGCTCCGTACTGAATCGCCTGGTTGCCTATGTAGGAGCATTTGGTACTGGACAGTTTGTTGGAAAAAACAAAGACACCGCCCCCTCCCCCATCTATTTGACTTGCGGGTTTGGGTACCCCTGTGTACTCAAACACTGCTTTGTTTGCGATAAAATGGGAATTTTCCATCGAACAAGCTGTTTTTGTAGATTCCCCGGCGGCCCCTTCGCCATCGCCAGCTACGTAACTCTCCGTCAGCAACGCCAGCCCACCGCCATTTTGGGCCGCATTATGTTCGAACAGCGATGCCTTAATGTGGATCGATGCGGTTGCTAACGACGACATTCCGCCACCAGACAAAGAGGCACGGTTTGATACAAACGAAACGTTTTCAACCAACAAATAGCTTGACGCCGAAATGGATACCGCGCCCCCCAACCGCCCTGCAGTGCAATTCGTAAACTTGATGTTTTTTAAAGCAATTCCACTCGGGGCGCTGTTTATTTGCACGCACCCGCCATCCTGTTCGCTGCGACCATTTTTCATGTCAAGCCCGTTGATTTCTGCTGGAAAGTACCAAATCGATCCACTATTTGACTGTTTCTGGTGCGACAAAATGCACACCCTGGACATGCAGTCCAAAGTCACTCCCTCGCCCTCTCCCAGCATCTTTACCCCACTGACGTTCACTTTTAAGCCATGCTCCTTATAGTTTCCAGGAAGAACCCTTATAATCTGTCCAATCACACTGGTGATTTTCAATGCCCCCCCAATGGATTTACAAGGGAGCGGGCACGCTCCATTTTCGTCGCACGGCGCACAGTTAGCGTCTGTCCCATTTATTTGATTGACAAGAATTTCGTTCGTTTGCCCGGGAATAGCAACCACAATGGTCTCTTCCAACCCAGGTACGCTTTCCCCATGGTATTGATTCAAGGCGCGAAGCTGGACTGTTAATTGGGTCTCCGGGTCGAAATACTCGGCGAGCTGCTGCGTAAAACTGCCCGAACGAGTAACGTTGAAAATGAACGTTTTCCATTTGCTCGCATTCAGGTCCCTGTTGCACTCGTCCGCCTGGCCCACGATGGCTTTGTACTGGTATAGGTTTACTGGCGAGCCACCATCGTCATCTGGTGAATCCCACGACAGTTCAACGCGCACCTTTGGAGCAGCATTTTCTTGGGTATGTTCAAATGCCGTCTGGTCTGGTTTAAACGTGATTCGGCCCGGCGCAACTGGTTCAGAGGTTGAAGCAGTGACATTCACCATCTGTGCGCTTCCTGCACTATTTTTCGCCACAACCCCAATTGAATACTCTGTTCCACCGTCGAGGCCCTCAAACTTGTATTCAGTGTCGTATTGAGGACTCTGGTGCTCGTTGCCGTCAAGGAACAGAGTATAATCGATGGTGTCAGCCCCTGTAAACGATGGAGCAGCCCAAGAAACTGTGATCGATTTGGACGTTGTGCTTGTTTGTACCAAGTTTGTTGCTGGATCTGGCTGGGAAGGTTGCAAAACTGGATTCTTCACATTGACCGTTCTTTCGGCTGAAAATGCGTAGTAAGAATAGTAAGACCCTGTCCCGCCACATGTGGTCACATTGTCTTCCATGCAAAGGGTGGTGCATCTATCGGGAGATGCGCTAGGCAGTTGCGGCGTTGCGTTAAAGCACTTGCAGCTGCTCCCTTGCAGTCCAATGCCAACAATAGTCGGAGAACTGCCGCACGCCGCGTAGCACGAGTATATTCCGTATTTCCCACTTATGGTGTGCGATGCAGTTGATGCTGTTTCAGTAATGCCACAGCCATGCGGCTGCCAAAACTTGCCCTTTAGTTTCACGTCCACAGTATTCTCAGAGTAACGTGGAAATGTTGCATTCATTGTCCGACGAGACGCTGTAATATTGCTGTTTATATTGGTACCGCTTGACAGCTGAATGGTGTACGAGTAGTTGGGAATAAACGAATCACCAAATATTGTGAAAGGCACGGATCCTGCAACCGAAATCTCCGACGGAGATATGCCTAGGTATTGTTGAACAGTGACTGGCTCCGAAGTATTAATGATGCCAACGTCGCAGCCGTCCGTTGGCTGGGCCTTGCATACAACGTTATCGGAGTCAAACGTTAGGCCAAACCCGCTCTGGGCGACTCCCACGATGTCGTTCCCTCCTGATTGGGCAGCGAAAGCATCGGTTACACCCTTGGTGCCATGTTCAATTGTGCCATGTTCAATTCGAAAGATTGAAAGTTTGTGGTTTGCCGAAGATATCCCATCTTCGTCTGTGATGCCGTCTACAATTGTGCACGTAAACGAAAACGTTGTTTGGTACAGCAGCTTTGGATGCAAAACAGGTTTCTGAACCACTGGCGCGCGATTTCGTTGAATGGTCACTTTTTCCGCAAGTTGCCGTACTGGGTTTCCGTCGCGAACGCACTGGTCGTTTTGTCCTCTAATCCTGATGTACCGGTAGAGTTCTACCGGCGCACTGGAAGTGCTCGCTTGGTAGCATTCCGTTTCCGACGTAGAGGGTATGATTAGTGTCCCAGTTGCTGCATTCTGGGTGTAACTCATCGGAAACTGATGCTCACAGTCACTAAACAAGGAACTAGGCTCTGGAAGAGCTGGACCGTACGTGCACAAAAACATGGTGACATTGAGATGGCAGGTATCAGCATTCTCCAGCGTGAGATCAACCTTGACCTCATCCCCCAGTTGTAGATTTGTGTTCTTTGTGTACTCTCCATTTCTGTCCGCGGTGTAATTATTGCTAATGCTGACAATTTTAATCTCCGTCAACCGGGTGCAGGCCGTTCTGGCGTAGTTTGGGCGTTCGTGCGACTCATAGCAGGATGTCGAGCATTTGCCCCCAGTGCCAACGGTTGGTGTAACACAATCTTTGCACCCGACTTTGTTGTCGTCGGTTTTGCCATCGCCGCAATTGCTGCAGCTCGTGACAACCTCGCTTTCAGCATTGCTGTACTGTCCTTCTTCGCATGTCTTACACGATCCCGGGCTGGACCCACTGCACCCGTTCAAATATTGCCCTGGGCCACAACTGGTTGAACACTGCGTGCATTTCCCGCGAAGGAGGTATTCGTTGGTTAGGCACGATGTGCAAGCAGACTGGTCATCATTTGGCTGCTCGCCACTCGCGCAATCGTGGCAATCTGAAACAAGGTGCTTCCCCACGTCGTTGTTTACTTGTCCTGTGGGGCAGACCGAGCAGTTTGTGTTCTGTCCATTTTCATACTTGCCTTTGGGGCAGGATTCGCAGGAGGAAACTTGTGTTTGACCTCTTAGGCTATGAAAATGTCCTTGTCCGCAACTCGTACATTCCGTAGTTCCTGCAGCAGTTTGGTACTTTCCTTCAGTGCATTCAAGACAGTCGCTTTCAGAATCGTGTAAATCAACGGTTCCCCCGACAAGAAATTTTCCAGCGCCACAAGATTTGCACGAAGTACTCCCAGAAATATCGACATATTGTCCACCTTGGCAGAGCGTGCACGAAGTACTGGTATGAGTGTTTTGATCTTGAAATTTTCCTTTCTCACAAGTTGAGCAGGTAGCGTCTTCCGTGGCCGTCCCGTTTGTCCACCTTTCACCAGCACCACAGTTTCCCCATGGTTTGCACATTTCCTGGTGGGAAGTGCTAGCTTGGAATTTTCCTTTCTCACAAGTTGAGCAGGTAGCGTCTTCCGTGACCGTCCCGGTTGTCCACCTTTCACCAGTACCACAGTTTCGCCATGGTTTGCACATTTCCTGGTGGGAACGCTTGGGTTGAAACGATTCCTCGCAAGGCTGACATTTTCCGTCATTCCAGCCAAAGCCAGCGCTGCAAGTTTCAGACCCATCTGTTTCTATACATTCTGTTGCCCCAGGTGTTTCAGTCGTCTTTCCCTCAGGACAAATACTGCAAAATTTTGGATCGGAAACTCCAAGAATGCTTGTAATAAAAGACCCAGCAGTGCATTCTTCTGGAGAAAAACAGTTATAAAGAGGATCACTCCAATTTTTATTCACATTTTTAGCAAATCCAATCGTTCCTTCTGCATCCATACATGGTACAAGCTCCTCACACTGATTTTTCTGAATATTATAATACTTGTTTACTTCGCAGTGGCTCTGATGGCAAAAGTATTTTTTAGTTTCTTTGCAGTTGTACGCTTTTGATAGTGATTCTCGTATAGCGGCACTGTTGCTAATTTTTTGTTCGTTTAATAATTCGTTAAAGGCCACTTCATCATTTTTAAATAAAATCGTAGAAGGCCCGCAGGTTTTCTTTGCTGTGATAAGATCCATGCAGTCCTTTTCCGTTTCGGTGACAAAATCAAAATATTTATCCACTTGTGGCGGACTCTCTTCTACCATGTTGCAAATTGGTGCAGGTTCATCGTTGCCACAAATATGAAGACAAATGTTTCCCCCGTCTTCAAAGGAGGGGTTAGGTCCATAATTCATACCAGGATAACAATTCGCATTGCCGAACGGGAGCGATAAAAGCACGATGCACAGCCCCAAGAGCATACGAAACGGCACCTTGTCTCCCATGATAAATCGTCCCCCTTCTTAGCAAATTGCAGGTCTTTGATGGCTTCCCGACGAGGAACACAAACAGTCTACTTCGTAAGAGAAAAAAAAAACAATTCTAAAACCACGCAAGCACAGATGCTAATTATGAAATGAATCGGGAAAATAAAGAACAACAACTAACAAAACGAAAGAAACAACAAGTAAATGCAAACAATCGTCAACATTACCATTCACATGTTTTAGG
>Ga0099797_101249_pt1 | contig 13974 bp, 11 predicted proteins | sample Uncmet_Sort48C_1_FD_89871 | JGI IMG/M metagenome (GOLD analysis project Ga0099797, IMG submission 89871) | Marine eukaryotic communities from CALCOFI LINE 67, Pacific Ocean - C012_Sort48C_1 | ecosystem: Environmental > Aquatic > Marine > Oceanic | place: Pacific Ocean: Monterey Bay | collected... | reverse complement strand
TTTCTTTTACTTGATCGCTGTGCACTACTTTTTTACCCTTTTTTTTAAATTGACCATATTGGGTTTTAGCATCACCATAAGCATGAACAAAACCAAGATGTTGTGTATGATGATTTTTGCCATTTCATTTGTGCCTTTGTACTGCAATACATTTTCCATTTCTGATGTTTTAGTACTTGGCTTTCTTTTTAAAGGTGATGCCAATAATTGAGCATGCATACGGTGTGACAATGCACCTTTTGTCCTCGTTTTGTATTGTCAGGTTTCCAATCACAATTGTACAAGACAATTTGAAAGTCAAAGCTGCTGAAATTCCATGTTTAAAGCAAGAAGTAAAAGATTTAAAAAAAGAGTTAAATGGTTTAACATCAAAATCAAATGAAAAATTGCAATTAAAATTAATGGAAAATCAATTAAAAATTGGTTCATGTAGATGCCAAGAATATAGCACTTAAAATAATAACATTACATGAAGAAGCAGTAGATAATGCAACAACAGTAAAAACTTTATCAGATATTATCTCTGCCTATAAATCATTTTGGGAGTATATAAAAGATATATTGAAAATAAATGATGAATATATCTACATATATGTAAAGTCAAGTTTAGGAGGGGATGCTTTTTATGCCAAAGGGAAAATAATAATGGTAGGAAAAAATGGAGAAATAGTTGGTGCTCTGCATGGTGGTGAAAAAGCATAGATTCAAGATGTTTACCAGAAAAAAATGATCCCAGGTAAAGAATATAGAAATGCAGGTTCACTTTAATCATGGTATGATTTTGCTAATGCGCTGTCTAGTCTAAAATTAATTGTGATATTTGTTACTTGTTAGTATACCAATTAATTATTGGTTTACTCCTATCCCCCTTTTGGGATTCCAGAATCCCGTGACCCGTGAAAGGTTAAGGTGCAAAGCAACCAAAGTAAAAAGAGAATTAAAAAAGGTGACATTTTGTACACATTTTTTGATAAATAATATTTTGTGGTAATATATAATTTATATATATATATATATATAATTTGGTATATTGTTCCTATAATCATTGTATATATATAACATATAAAAGAAGTAATTGAAATAATAATTAGCTACTATAATTGATGGGAACATATATGTATAAAAATTGTATACTGATCAATGAGATTGACATTTTAAGATAGAATGGATGAGGAGGATTCTTCACAAATAGAAGCATATGCAAAATATATTGGATTGGATCCGATTTTAGATTCGAATTTTATATGGTTAGCGAAACAAGGATTATATTCAGAATTACCAAAAGGTTGGGAAAGTAGTGTTGATCCGAATTCAAACGAAATATATTATTTTAAACATAGATCTGGTGGTCGAAAGCCAATCGTGACATGGGAACATCCGAAAGATGAATATTATAAAGAACTGTTTTGTTCTATATTAAAGGATATATATATATATATATTATTTATTATCGTTGTAGAATTTGTAACATCCTAATGTTTTTTATTTGTTTTCTATTTCATTCTATCTCATTCTTTATCACACATGTGCACATATATATATATATTTTACATAAAAAATATTTAACGATTTTTTTTTCTTATTTCACATGTGATTGGTTGATTGAATGTTTCGGATTGCGGAAATATTTATACATTGTGAGAGAGGTTGAGTCATAATTAATGGTAAAAATGGTATTTTATAATATTATAGGTGCAGTATCCGAAATCTCACTTTCTGTCCCATCCACTTCTTCTTCGGGTTCTTGAACTTCAGAAAAAATTAAAATTCTTTCTTTAAAAAATAGAAAATAAGAAAAATATATAATAAAGTTGTATAAATTGGCCAAGAAAAAAGATATCAGCAAAGTTCATTTCGATTATAATAATATTTTTTTCCATTTTGTTTTTTATGTAATTTATACATACAGTCCACCATCTTTCCCACTCTTTCTCCACGCATCACGTAATAACTGTTCTCCTTCATCACCGATTTTATTATTCGTCAAATAAACCACTTTCAACAAGTTACCTACTTTAAACGCCTTCGCAACATGCTTCGCCCCTTCATCGCGGATGTTATTACCATTCAAATAAAAGGTTTTCAACGACATATTCACATTTAATGCCCCCGACAAATATTTTGCCCCTTCGACACCGATGTTATTACGAAGCAACCAAATTCTTTCCAACGAATTATTCACTTTCAACGCATCCGCAATATGTTTCGCCCCTTTATCACGGATGTTATTCCCACTCAAATTAATCCATTTCAACGAAGTACTCACTTTCAACGCCTCAGCAACATGTTTCGCCCCTTCAGCACCGATGTTATTATTATTCAAATAAATCTCTTTTAAGAAGTTATTCCTCAATCGGTCGGTTTTGTCTTTCCCAAGCATAGCTTCAATTTTCTTCCACCGCCAGTCCCATTTAAATCCTTTCAGCACTACATGGTTCCAGTATTTATTCGCATGCGAAGTTAGTTGGAACCTACCAATTGTCCTTGCATCTAAAAAAATAAATTGAAGTATATAAAGATACAAATATTCATTCTCAAAGATTTTAAGTCTTGATACTTCCAATTCGTTGTTTTCTACAACTGCTGAACTCGCCATTTGTATTTTATCAATAAAAAACATATCTTGCCACTCTGTATTCAATTGTTTAACATTATAACTAATTCTATTGCAATTTTTTGCTGAAGAAATATTTGACAATCGATTACCACTTGTTACATTTTGTCCATTAATGCTAGTAATTATATCAACTGGTTTTAAATTACTATCACTGCTATTTTGTTTTTTACCGTATGTAGTTACATAAAGCTCAAAATTTTTCCCTGCCTCTCTCCACGCATCTCGTAACAACTGTTTCCCTTCATCACCGATGTTATTCCAATTCAAAGCAATCTCTTTCAACGAATTATTTACTTTTAATGCCTCCGCCAATTGTTTCGCCCCGTCATCACCAATGGTATTACAATTCAAACCCATCTCTTTCAACGAAGTGTTCACTTTCAACGCCTCCGCAACATGTTTAGCCCCCTCATCACCGATGTTATTACTAAATAAATAAATCTGGTTCAACGACGTATTCACTTTCAAGGCTTCCGCAACATGTTTCACTCCTTCATCACCGATGTTATTACCATTCAACCAAATCGTTTCCAACGAATTATTCACTTTCAACGCCTCCGCAACATATTTCGCCCCTTCAGCACCGATGTTAATACTATCCAAATAAATCGTTTTCAACGACATATTCACTTTCAACGCCTCCGCAACATGTTTCGCCCCTTCAGCACCAATGTTATTATTCCACCAATTAATCTTTTCCAACGAAGTATTCGCTAAATGTTTTGGCCCTTTAACACCATTGGTATCTCCACTTAGCGAAAACAATTCTAACGAATTATTTACTTTGAACGCCTCCGCTAAATATTTTATTCCTATATGACTTAAATTATTGCTGTATAAAGACATCTTTTTTAAAGATGTATTTCCTTTTAAGACTTTCGCCAAACATTTTACTCCTTCATCACCGATATCATCATTATACCATGAAGCATTTATTCCAACATGTGTTGCTCGTTTCCTTATATTTTTATTAGACACAATAAGTATTTTCAACGAGTTGTTCTTCAATTGGTCGGATTTGTCTTTTCCAAGCACAGCTTTAATTTTCTCCCACCGCCAGTCCCATTCAAAGCTTTTCAGAACCACACGGTTCCAATATTTATTCGCACGAGAAGTTAGTTGGAACCTACCAATCGTACTTGCGTCTAGAAATATAAATTGAAGTAAATAGTTATACAAATATTTATTATCAAAGATATTAAGTCTTAATACTTCCAAATTGTCCAACGGCAATAGCGTTATATATTCGCCGGTTGTTTTTTTTGTTAAGCTCGCCATTTGTATAATTTAACAAAAAACGTATCTTGTTATTTAGTATATGCGTTTGCATTTATTTATTTAAAATATTATATAAAATATTATTTATTTATAGTATCTTGTTATTTAGTATATGCGTTTGCATTAACTTATTTAAAATATTATGTAAAATATATAATATATACATATAAAATATTATTTATCTATTTATTATTCAAATATTATTTATTCTTCTAGCTTGCCCAGCTTGCCTTCGCTTGTTATATATATATAACGGAATGAAAGTAAGTGCCAGTGCGTAAGTCAGTTCCCTCGTAAAAATCCACAGAGGAAATCCTCTTTGTGAAAAATTTCCAAAATTTTGATACTATACAGTAGCAACTATAAAGGTGGCCTATATAAGTCAAAATTTTGGTAAATTTTCACAAAGAGAGGTGCAGAGGATTTACGAGGGAACAAACAAACGCACTGATGTGGCACTTGCTTTCATTTCAGCCGGATTTTACGTGTGGTAAAAGCAAAGATGTACATCCAGTGTGTGTTCTTATATATTGTTCGTTTGAAAGATATAAATAAATTATGCGTAAATTAAATGATATATAAATATGTATGTTCACTGTTCAATTTAACAGAGTAGTTTTGTGTCGTATATTTGTAACACTAATAATATCAATACTGTTTATATATATATATATTTTTCAAAATAATTTATACTTTTAAAAAGAATGGGAATTTCAGGTGACGCACCGTCGTAATTTGTTTAACATATCGTATTTTTTTACACGTAAAATTTTACTGAGACGTAATTTTTACTCCCCCCCCTATACCTGTGTTCTTTCTCATTTATTTTTTCATTTTATTATTATTTTTATACTCGTCAGTAAATTTACAATATCCTTCTAAATTAGTTGATTTCCTAGCATTCGACCAAATGTTATGGTATTTTTGAATGTGTGTTGGCCATGACGGATCACTTGCTTCACTCATTATTTGAAATGAATCTTTACGTTTTCGTTCTTCTATATGATGCCTAGGTTTATCGGCTGCTTCCAAATGTTCTTTGTAATGTTCAGATAAATGGGATAGTGCAATGAAACCTACAGCGTGTTGCGTACCTAATAAATTTAACCCCTGATGAATAATTTCATAATGGTGGAAAAAATCATGGCAAAATTCAGAGGCAGCAGCCCAAACAGCAAGTATTGTCAACCACTTTCTAATACTTCCATGAAGAAAAGAATGCCTGATGAATAACCTTCCAAGTATACCGTATACAACAATTTTTTGCATAAATGTAAATTTCGACGCGTATGCATGCCATATTTCTTTTTCAGCCCGTGAAGTTATTTCACCTGCCCTAAGAATTGTTTTATCATCCAAATCAGTTTTTCTATCTGGTCGAATATAAGCACTACGTTTATTATTGCTATCAGATGAATAGCTACTCCAAAAATAAGTGTGATTACTCCATTTCCATAAATTTGCAATATTCTTTTTTCGTTTGTTTTTTTCAGAACAATAATAATCACAAGATGAATAATTTATTTTCGAAAATTGATATCGGGATGGGGAAAATAATGATAATACTGAAAATGTTTTGTTTCGTATAATTGTTTTTTTCAAAAGTGGTTTTATGTTTTTTCGCATACAAATCAATCTAAACATTTTGTATTTAATAATAATAAATAATATAATATACTATCGTATTCCTATAAACTATCTCCTATATATATATATAACTTTTCTATTTTTATTTTTTACTTTTTCCTCCTTCATTATTTATATTATACCTGGTATAATTTGAAATTTAAATTTTAAATAATAATAATTATTATTGAGAATGAATTAGAATGCACTACTATATATATATCCGTAATAATAATAAAAAGTACAAGACTGACTGGGAAGAAAAAAGAAAAGAAAAAATACAAAGTACATATTATGTATTTCCAACTACAACAACATGTCGACTGAAACAGAAAATATTGAAGTACATACAAGGCAAAGAACGTTTTTTAAATCGTTGTCGTGGAGAATTTTTGCTACAGGGCAAACAATATTAATTGCATTTTTATTAACTGGAACTTTGAATGTTGCCATTAAAGTTGGTGTACCAGATTTTGCATTTAAATTTGTTTGTTATTATATTTTTGAGAGAATATGGTTGATGGATTCCTTGCAAAGTCTGCAAATGAAACGATTGATTAAGATGTTATCATGGAAAGTTGTCGCTGTCTCTTTATCCATGGGCATTACATATATAGTTACAGGAGAAATAGCAACTGCATTACGTCTTGGTCCAATTGATACTACGCTGAAAACATTGATTTTATATTTACATGAATTATTATGGGATTATATTCCTTTTGGCAAGAGTATTGTTAAAAATGTGAACAAGAAAGAAGATTAAATATTTAAAACTGAATTAAAATGGTGTGCGATAGGAGAGATTAAAAATATTAAGATATAATGTATCTTTACGTCAATAATATGCATATCATTGCTCAAAAAAAATATTTTTTCAAAAAATATAAAACATTTTATATATGATGTACACACACATAAAATATTCTTTCTATTTTTTTAAATATCATACATATTAATCATCATATCATACATATGATATTTCATGTGTAGTTGTCTGACTTCACATCTCAAACATCTTCTTCTTCTTCCCCCATAATTTTCTTTGTATCATCAGATATATCAACATCAAAATGTTGAAATATTCGTTCCAATAATTCTGGCAACACATCGCCTTGCTCTATATAAACATCTTTACTAATGGCATAGTCATGTATTTCTTTTGAGATTGGAATATTATATGAAACAATAATAGTTTCATATAATGATGCGACATCAACATCGTATTTTGTTATACGTCCTATTCCACCAACAACAACATCAATTGACGTGGTATCTATTATACTATTTAATGACAATAAACCACTACTAGTATCCGCTTTTACAACTAATGGATAATGTTTTTCCATCATTCTATCATTATCATCATCATTATTATCAACAACAACAACATTTTGCTTATTCATTTGTTGATTCATTAATCCACTCAATTCATTGCCTTGAGGATCTTTATCTTGTATTACAATTCCATCATCACCATTATTATTATTAACTGTATTATTGTTATGATTATTTTTATGCAATTCTAACGTTGATTCCATGATTCTATATTCAACGATTTTTTTACTATTTTCTAATGGTAATGCAAAGAATCCTTCCCCCATACGTGGTGGCGATAAATTTCTTAATTTACCTTGATGTCCTCGTAACATAACATCAACAACATCTCCAGGCTTTGCCTCAATTACTTCATATGTAGTATTATATTTCATCTGATGACTAGTATCATTATCATTCATATTATTTTTATGATTATTTTTACTTTTTTGATAATTATTGATACCACTACCTACAATAGGATTTGTTTGATTAAATACACAATACATATTACGAATAATACCATGCATTGTCCCTGCAACAAATGAATCGTCAATATTTAGCTTTCCTTCTAATATTAATACACGAAGTAACATACCCCTAGATCGATCTGCAAATGAATCTAATACAAAACAGGATGCATATCCATTAGAGCGTACATACATTTGATTTTCTTCAGCCCATGTACTTAACATGTTTCCACATTCCAATGCTCTATTTGGATTCGTTCTATCATTTAAATTATTTAAAGTTGTCATTGGAGAGTTTGGAAACGTAGTTTTTAAATAATTTTCAATTTCTTGAAATCGTTTTTTTTCCTCATCAGTTGTTAATAAATCCATTTTCGTAAATACAAATGATAATGGAATATCGGCATCAAATGCATGTTGCATTACATTTGCCGTACCAGGGGTTATACCTTCATCACATGCAATAACAACTAATGCCATGTCTGCATTAAAAGCACTTTCACGTTGCATATCTACAAAATGTTGATGTCCTGGCGTATCTAATAATGTTATGCTTGCTTCTCGATTTAAGATTTGGTTATTGTGTGTATCATCATTATTATTTTCAAAATAATTGAAATAATATCTTGCAGCACCAACTCGTTGTGTTATCCCACCTTTTTCTCGTACACGTCTACCAGTTAATGCATTTACTAATGTTGTTTTTCCATGATCTCTTTCACCAAGGACTACTACAGTGGGTGGTAATATTGTATTTGGTTCAAATGTTATTGATTTGTCATTTAATTGTTTTACATTTTTTTTTAACTTGTTCTTATTGTTTTCTTCCATCTCCAATGATAATAATTCATTCATAATATTTATAGGGTCAAAAGTATCTTCTTCAATCGAAACATTTTTTAATTTTGTATTTTTATTATTTCCTTTATAATTAATATTTGTTTCAACAAACTGAGCAGATAATTCAAACGGCAATATAATAGCATTTTTTGTTGAAAATACATATTCTTCATTTGCAATGAAATATTTTTTATGTTTTCGTGTCACTAATGATTTCATAACTTGTTTTACAGGTACATTACATATTTTTGCAAGTTCTTTCAAACCACAATATTTTGGAATTTTTAATGTTGTTATTGTTTTTTTCAATGTTGACATCTTCAATTTATTTAAATTGTGTAAAGTGTAATAAATATTAAATGATATTATATCATATGAAAAAGAAGTTTTCTATTTTCGTCGGGGGGGGGGAGTGCAACTCTTTTTTTTTATCTTCCAATTGTTTCATATATACATACAATCGTACTTTCTTATCGTTATAGTATACACACAATAGTTACCTTCTCCATTTCGAAATATATATATATATTTTTATTATTATTTATTTGTTTTCTGGTTTTCACAGTAAGTGGTACAGCAGTGCATCAATATAACCTATAACCACATTGATATATAATTTAAAATGCATGTATAGATAGGACACACACACACATACACACACACACACACACTGGCGCTGATATTATTGTGAGATTTGTTAAGATCAAAATAGTGTACGTGTACGTGTGCGTGTGTATGCAATATATATATATATAAGTCCATATTTGTATCTCTTCCCTCTCTCATCATCTCTCTCTCTCTCTGTGGATGAATATATAATATATATATATATATATACATGTGCCATTGAAAATACAATAATAATAATGGATAAAAAAATGAAATCAACTAATATTAATAATAATAATAATACTAATAATTACAACACAATTGTTGAAATTGGTACTATGCAATTGCCTGGTGGTATTAGTGGTATTCGTGTTTGTCACAACATATTGCAATTTTTAGATATATATTCATTATTACAATTTATCGAAACAAGTTATATTAAACAATTTTGCCAAGAATATGATGATATTACATTAGAAACTAGATATTTAAGTTTATTAATATATCCGTATAAACATATGTATGAATTAAATCAACAATATAGAAATTTTTATCCACCTAAAACATGGGGCTCATATACCAAAGTTCCAATCCCGTTTATTATTGCATGTGAATTTGGATTATTAGAAGATGTACGATTTTTCATTGAAAACCATCATATCAATACTACAGAATATAATCCATCTGATGTATCAATTCATGATATGATAGATCAATTAGGATATTGTTCAGATACACGTCAACAACGAAGTATTAAATGGACGGGACTTACAAAAGCTGCGGGAAAAGGTCATGTACATATAGTAAAATATTTAATAGATCAAGGTGCTAATGTAAATAAAGGCAATGCATATTCTTTTACTAGTTTAATGTATGCTACGCAAGCAGGTAATCTTGAAATCGTTAAACTTTTATTACAAAATGTAGATATAAATGTTAGTTTAATTGATAAAGATGGGGAAAATGCACTTCATTGGTTAAATTGCGAGGCAAGTATTTCTCCAGAACAATTTGAAATTATGACATTATTAATGAACCATCGATCATGTACAAAAGCTACATTAAATAAAAATAATAGAATTGGTGAAAAGCCATTGGATAAAGTGAAAGATGCATTGGAAGATGAGTTTCATGGTTTTGATATTATCGATCAATTAGCAAATAAAAATCATTTCAAAAAAGAAGATTCTACTAAATCACGTTATGAATTAATGATATGTATGGTAAGAAAAGGTGCAGAAGGAGTTATATCGGATCATATACGTGAATACTATTTGTGAAAGATTTTTTACACATCAAGGGAACAATTTCTGAAAGCTGCCGTACTTTTTCGAAACAGAGAGATATTAATTTTTTTCCCCTTTTTGTGTATATATAAGAGAACACTGTGATTCTTTTATGATGTGTTTTTACGTCTTTATTAATATCTATAGTGTCATCTCTTGTCTGTTTTACCCTTTAACTTGATCGATTTGTACTATTCTTTACTATAGACGTAGCATTATAAATTCATATTTATTATGTTAATAAGTATAAGCTTTACCTATTAAATGTTGACAACAGCTTTTATTTATAAAAAAACCAACAAGTTTATTTAAAAGGTCGTCTGGCAGTTATTCTTCTAGTTTATAATAATAATAATATATATTTTTATTACTAACTTTACTAGCTCTACATGCAAAAAAAACATAGTTTTTAATAAAACAAGTTTGTAAAAATAAAACAAAGTCTTCTATATTAAGCAAAAGATTTGTAACCAATTTAAACCTACAAACAAAAACACAAAAAAATATATTTTAATAAAATATGAATAATTTAACAATGAATAATATCACAACAAACAATACCATTCCTATCCCTGTCCCTATCGATACAAATGAATTTGATGGACATCAATTTTTTTTAGCAAAAACAATATCGTTAGCATGTGAAGTACCAATTGAAAGTGTTGATACGATGAATCATTTATCACCACTATCTTTTTTAATATCGACATGTTTACTTGTTGTTGCAATGAATGCAGTGTTAATTTTATTAGCCCCAGTCAAAGCAGGATTAGAATATTTACATCATAATGGAGATAAAAAGAAAAGAAAGAAAAAAGCTAAAAAAACATGGCGTCGTACACGACATAGAGTTAATGTGGTTGATGCATTTAAAAAAACAAAGTCGAATTCTAATAATAACAAAGTAACGCCAATAAATCGCGCCACTTCCATATTGAAACAAAATTTGTCAGAAGATATTAAACAGAAGAAGAAAGAAAAAGATGTAAAGGATATAAATACTGCCAATGCTACAATTTCTGGAAAGACTGATGGCAAAAACGATACAAATGTAGTGGATGTGATAAAAAATAATGTTCTTGAGTCTGCTGAGGATAACATCGCAAGTGTCGAAGAACGGATCCCGGAATTATTTAATAGAGAAGACGATAAGATAAATAATTTAGAAGAGAATTTACCAAATATATTCAATCCTGAGATAGATGATGAAGAGGAGAGAGAAGAAGAAGAAGAAGACGAGATGAAAGAAGAAGAAGATATTGAAACCACGAAAAATTCAGACTTTCGACAATATCTATCTATGGTATTTAATATTTCACAATCTATTGCAACTATTTATTTTGTGGTCGACTATTGGAATACACTTTTACATGTTTCAAGTGAGAAAGAAATGGGAACACAAATATTGTGTCGTGCAGTACATATGTCTATTATGCCATTATATAAACCTGTTTCTATATCAATGTGGCCAGCAGCAATGCCATTAGTACAATATCTTCATTGGAGTAGGACGAAAAGTGCAAAATTAAGTGATTATAATAATCGTGTATTGCCTGGTAAACAACCATTTAAATTAGATTGGCTTGCTCTTATATATGTAACATTAGTAAGTTTCTGTTGGGTTATTTATATGATAGGATTATTAATATTTTTTCCATTACTGTTATTGACATCATGGGCAATAATTCCTGCGGTATATATAATTACATTTGTTTTTTTATATTTGCCAGTTGTAAGTAGTACTTTGTATTCTTGTATATGTATTTGTTTTTCTATGTTTTGGATATTTAAATGAATTCTGTTTTCAATATATTTTTTTTTGTATGATGTGTTTTACTAACAATTTTAATGTTATATATATATTTGCAGCAAGTTTTGAAAGGAAAAGCATTTTGTTGTCGTTGTTGTTTGTGTTGTTATAAAGAGTCGGATTTGAAGAAAATAGATATATTAGATGCTTTAGCAAAATGGCACAATGTAGAAGAAGATGATGTCATAAACCATGTACGAAAAAGTAACAATGAAAGTAATGAAAATACTGAATTGTTAACATTAAAAGCTATGACTGTTTTATTTGTTGTATCAACAATTGTATCGTTGTATTTCTTTGCAATTTATACACCTGATCATTTAGCAACATTTCAAGAAATGTTGGATAATTTACGTTTAGGTAAGTAGATTTATATATTATATATATATTGCATGCCTCATATATTAAAATCTAACAAGATTACTTTATAATATTAATATATATACACACACATAATATAGAATTTGATTTCACGCCATCATTTCAATTTACTATTAGTTTTGATTTTAATTTAGTCTTTTCATGGCCAACTAATTTAACTATGAATGTACAAATTGTTATGGCATATTCATTAAGTATATTATTTTTTGATCGTTTGATAGATTTTGTATGGATTATTCATTTATATATGAAACGATTTAAACCAAATGAAAAATTATTTGATTATTCAACAAAAATTTTATTATTACCATATTTATATGGTGAGAAATTTTTAAATGGATTTGAAATAGGATGGGAATGTTTGGTTTTGGGTTTTACAATTGTATATGCATTTGGTATTGGTATTTTGACATTAATACGTAAATGTTTTATAAAAATTGGATGGAAAAATGTGTTTGAAGAAGATGATGATGAATTTGTCGAAAAACATTTTGTTTTATTAGGAATTGGTATTATTGATTCAGTTGGTAAAACTGGATTTGCAAAAGTGTTCAGAATATTATTTCAATTAGTGTTTAAGGAAAATATTGACAACAACGAATTTAATGAATTAATGCTGATGCTTGGAAGCGGCTTACCCGCATCAACAGTATCAATGTGGTTTGAAAACAATTATTTATCAACTCAAATAGATTTTACGAAACATCATATTGGCGATGAAGGTGTAATTGCACTATGTAAAGGTATGATAAGAAAATGTAAAGTAATGAAAACTGCACAATTAGATTTAACAGAAAATATTATAAGTGATGAAGGATGTAAATATTTAAGTGAAATGTTGAAAACTAATACCACATTGGTATCAATATGTTTATCTAAAAACGAACATATTACTTCCAAAGGATATCATTTAATTTTTGAAGGGTTAAAGATAAATAAATCAATATCTATATTAGATTTAACCGAATGCAAAATAAATGATGATATTTGTGAATATCTAAGTGAAATGTTGAAAATAAATACAACGTTAGAAGTGTTAAAATTAGATAAGAACGATGATATTACAAAAAATGGTTATAATGCATTAAGTGATGCATTAAAAATAAATAAATCTATCTGGTTATCGGATCTCACTTGTAACGATAAATTTCCAAATCAAGATGAAATAAAAACGATCTTTGAGAGGAATTATTCACAAAAAAAGAAACCATTTGAAAATATAATAAATCGTACGACATCATTAAACTTGAATAAATGTAGCATAACAGATAAACAACTTATTGTATTAGCTAATTTATTAAAAGATAATGAAACAGTAAAGACATTAAATTTGAATCAAAATGGAAATAGTGATAATGCCATGAAAATTATTTTTGAAATGCTAAAAATAAATAAAAGTTTGATAACAGTAAATTTGATAGGTAATGATATGTCTTTACAATCTTGGAATGAATTGTATAATATTCAAACAAAAAAACGGAAAGGTTCGAATGGATATGCAAAAATTGTAGATTTTGATGCTGGGTTTCCAAATCTTCAACAGAATTCATTATATTTGGACGGTAAAGGAATTTATAGTGGTCTAGCAAATTGGATTGGTGAAGGATTAAAAACAAACAATACATTAACGGAATTGTACCTATATAATAATAATATTACTGATGTACAAAGTATTGGTGAAGGATTAAAAACAAACAATACATTAGAGGAATTGAACCTAGCTTTTAATAATATTACTGATGA
>Ga0099797_101248_pt1 | contig 13988 bp, 18 predicted proteins | sample Uncmet_Sort48C_1_FD_89871 | JGI IMG/M metagenome (GOLD analysis project Ga0099797, IMG submission 89871) | Marine eukaryotic communities from CALCOFI LINE 67, Pacific Ocean - C012_Sort48C_1 | ecosystem: Environmental > Aquatic > Marine > Oceanic | place: Pacific Ocean: Monterey Bay | collected... | reverse complement strand
GACTCTTCTGGGACTCCACGTGACCAGACAGTCCAGACTGGGAGTGACTCTGGGGCGTGGGGGTCTGGGCTCTGGTATGCATTGGGGGGGGGCTCCAGCATGGGGCTTCCGTGCTGCAGGTATGCGGTCACCATGGAGTCTCAACTGTCTCAACATTGTTGATGCAAGCTAGTAAACTTTAAGGTACGGTTTCGGTTTCCAAATTCCAAATGATTATGTTGTTTGTTGTTTTTGGAGCAATGCAAATTGCTGACAGTGACAGTCACTTCAGACAGTCGTGTGCTGCATTCAGTTGCCAGAAACTCAAAAAATGGAAAATGTACTCATCTACTAAGATATGATCTATCTATATATTGTCTATGTACAAATATTGACGATTGGTCAACGCATTGGGACACATGTCATGTAAATGCATGTGACACTCTGTCGCTGGGAGTCAGTTGTTCACCAAAGGTCGAGCCACTTTTGTCTACCGCGTCCGTCTTCATTATTCATAACTCTGTTTTGTATGTGCATAGCATTGGGGAATAATGTGGATCATGGATGCCCATTGCCGTTGCAACTTGCATCATGCATGTTCAATCCCATGTGGTTGCAGTCTTCCTTTGCACATTGTTACACTGTCACTACCAGCCAATGCAGCCATGGATTTTGCTCTGATTGAATTATCATCGCACAGTGAACTTAATGATCACGAGTTGCAGGAGTGTTTCGAAGCAGATCCATATTTTGGCGAATTGCGGCATTCATTGATCATTGCAAAGTTGTTCGACGTCGACAACGCTGGATGCATTCTCAATATTGTAGTGCCTCGTGAGATGTACCGGGATGTGAAACTCTATTTGGACAGTGTCGGTGTATGGAATGGGCGTATGCAGGTTTTCACTGGAGACATGGATTGTCAGTTTGGTGTAGTCCGGAAAGGCGATGTTCCAGTGGTCACTGATTGGCTCAGAGCAAGGGCTGCGTCAAGGATGGCGGTAAGGAGTGGCTATCTGGGCTCCATTGTCAACAACATTGTGCTCTTCACGACGGTTTTCCAAGTAGATCCGTATATGATGATGATGCACAATTCGATTCATGCCAATTGCCAAGCCTATATGACCGACGCCATGCACGATTTACATGCTGGAAGATTCCTGTATTCAAGAGAGCTTGACTGGACTTGAACATGTGACTATTGTGAGTAGACATTGCAATTGTCATTGCAGTCTCTTCCATTGGTGAAAAATAAATATTATCGATTGTTGCATGCTTGCCTATAATGCATAGCCATACATATTGAAATATTGCCATGGGGCCCCAGAGAAATTGCGTGACCATGCTTGCTTTTCAACTTCAACTTCACCGAGTTCAGGTATTTCTAGCTAGACGATCCATTTACTCTCAGACATGGTCACAGTATATCTGCATAAATATGAATGTTGTGGACATCACTGATAATATATTTCAAGGTTGCTTGTTTCGATCCTCACCCTTGATCAAGGTAAAGACAAAGTTGCAGCATTCATCAAAATCATGTTCATTCACAGTGGGCCTGGTAGCTATGTGCAGCATGCCAGCATCTTTGGATCAAAGCTTTGTCTTTCCATTGCCAGATTTCCATTGAAGGCTCGAAACCGCCTCTTCTATCGCCCTCCATTGCAATGAAGCACGTCCACAAACCACCATTGAAATCCGTTGGCCGCAAGCACAAGCCATGCAAGGTAGAGCCAGGGGTCCAGCCAGGGCAGACCCAAGCTTCTTCATCAGCAGCCTCCAATGCATCTCCCGAGGACAGATATTTGCAACATCCGAGAAGGGACATATATTCAAACAATTTCATCAAAAATATTTCTTCCGATATTTTGGTCTGACATCTTGGACTGTGGTCTTGCGTGACGCGTGCCTCGGTTGGCCATTGGCCAGCACCGCCTCAATGTAAACCACTGCCCATGTGTGTAGAGAAGGTCGAAAGACAATGGAATCATTGTCCACATCATTTTCCTGATAGTTTTATGAAATAATCCTCAAATGTCTCCCCTCACTGAGGAACTCCTTACGGCAGAACTCCATGTTGACAGGGAAGCGGATGGCAAGAAACTCAGGCAGACGTTGATTGGTGTGAACGCTAAGCTTGAGGAAGCAAAGAGTTTGTTGGTGCGTAGTTGTAGAATTTCAGTTTATCTATTCCACCAAACCAAATGTATACACATTGAAATTCAAAAAAAAACGCATTTGCATGTTGTAAACAACAGTATATCCATATGAATTGAAATGTGTCTTCAACACCGGTTGAGTGAGTCTGTTGTGGCAGTTGTGCACCGACACTCTAAAGACATTAGGCATTAAGTGACAGGCAATAAACATAAAGCAGTTGTGTTTTTCACTTGACAGTTATCAATACTTGCTTAGATGCACAAATTTCGACCATACTCAGCAGAGGATTTCACCCGAGATGAAACACATCAAAACAATATACAATTGTTGTCGATGTGATTTTTATACATTGTCTTTCAAATCATATAGACATTGGCGGACCACACACATCTAGATGTTTATTGTCTAGACACATGTCTAGACATGCATACGTGTCTAGACATATATCTAGAAATACATGCCTATAAACATCTCTAGAAACGTGTCTAGACATGTATGCATGACTAGACATGTTTCTAGACACATGTCCAGTCACATATGTATGTCTAGACACATGCCTAGACACGCGTCTAGACACATGTCTAGACATGTGTCTAGCCATGTGTCCTGACACGTGTCCAACACATATGCGTGTCTAGACATGTGTCTAGACACGTGATATATTTGAGAGGCACCATCAGTGTGCATGCCCTTGATGATTGAAGACTTTAGTTCATATTCACAACAACTCGCTTGATACAAAAAAATAACATACAACTGTTGTATAGATTATTTCTATATATTTCTAGAAGATCATATTTATATGAATATATAATATATATATATATATATATATATAGACAGTTCTAGACCACACATATCTGGACAAATATATCTAGATGGTGTTTAGACATATGTCTAGACACGCAGATGTGTCTAGACATATACCTAGACATACGTGTCTAGATATATGTCCAGACGCATGACTAGAAAAGTGTCTAGACACATGTCTAGACACATGTCTATGCGTGTGGTTCTATATGCGCATCTAGACACGCATATGTGTCTAGACACGTGTCTAGACATGCGTCTAGACACATGCCTAGACACATATATGCGTGTCTACACACCTGTCCAGACACGTGTCTAGACATGTTTCTAGACACGTGTCTACACATATGTCTAGGCATGTGTCTACATGTGTGTAGATGCGCGTCTAGACACATATGCATGTCTAGACTTACGTCTGGACACGCGTCTAGACCCGTGTCTAGACACATGTCTAGGCACATATCTAGACCCGTGTCTAGTCTCATGTCTAGACATGCGTCCAGGCACATGTCTAACATTCGCGTGGCCAGACTCCATACACATGTCTATACATGCGTCTGACACATATGCGTGTCTAGACACATGTCTAGACACATGTCTAGACATGTGTTTAGACATGTGTCTAGATGCGTGTCTAGATACGTGTCTAGACACATATGCTTGTCTAGAGAGACACATGCACGTCCAGACACATGTATCTAGACACATGTCTCTAGACACATGTCTAGTCACATTCTAGACATATGTGTCTAGACATGTGTCTAGACACGTCACATATGCATGTCTAGACACATGTCTTGGACGCATATCTAGACATGCATATGTGTCTACCGGCACGTGTCCAGACACTTGCAGACATATGCCTAGACACGTGTCTAGACACTTGTCTAGACACCTGTCTAGACAGGTGTCTAGACATGCTTAGACACGCATATGTGTCTAGATACATGTCTAGACACTTGTCTAGACATGTGTCTAGGCATGTGTCTAGACACATGTCTAGACACATATGCGTGTCTAGACACATGTTCTAGACACGTGTCTAGACACATGTCTAGCCATGCGTCTAGACATGTGTCTAGACACGTGTCTAGATTCGTGTCTAGACACGTGTCTAGAAATGCAGATGTGTCTGGATGCGTGTCTACAGACACATGTCTAGATACGTGTCTAGCCGCGTGTCTAGACATGTGGCTAGACATGTGTCTAGACATGCATATGTGTCTAGACGTGTGTCTAGACGCGTGTCTAGAGACGTGTCTAGACACGCATATGTGTCTAGGCACATGTCTAGACACGTGTCTAGACACGTGTCTAGCCATGTGTGTCTACTAGACTAGCCATACATTTCTAGACACATGTCTAGACATGCGTCCAGACATGTGTCTAGACATGTATGTCTATATATGTGTCTAGACACATATGCGTGTCCAGACATGTGTCTAGACATGCGTTTCTACATATCTGTCTAGACACATGCATGTCTAGACATATGCATATAGATACATGTGTGTGTCTAGATATGTAGATCACATGCCAATCACCCGGAACATACAAATTAATGGATATACATATATATATATATATATATATATATATTTGTTTTCCTGTAAATTCTAGTTCATGCAATTTAATTTCGCATTGGTCGAACAGCAACATCTGATTCAAATGGTGGCAACATCGGTCATCATGCAAACCAGTTTGTCCGCTGATGATGCTCCGAAGAAGGTGACAATGGCATATGTTGCAATTGGATTGACTCAATTTTGACTCAATGTCTGCTGCGTGTAATCAGTCCAACTCATTGTTCTAGATTTTTATGCACAATCCATCCCATATGCTCAATTCTCTTACATTATGGCTTGTGTGTTTCCTTTTGTGATTTATATGTAGAGAACTCTATTATTTATCAGATTCCCATGAACATGTCATGCATGCTCTTCATACATCGCTATCTTCATGTTTCAACATATTGTTCCAATTCGCCCAGTGCATTACATGCATGTGATTTCATATTAAACAGCGATGCAACCTTTATCACCGAAATTTAAATCTTTGGTGAAAAAAAATCGCAAAGTATCTCGTCGTCGTGCCACCACAGATGTCAAGGACGCCGCCATGGAAAATGACATTCTCAACGATCGTATGTCACAAGAATTGTTTGGAGAACACGAATCAGAAGAACATTATTGCGAAGAAGGCAAACACGACCTTGCAGCTGAAGATGAAGGTCATGATGAAGATGAACATGTGACCGGCAAATTCGATCCCACTGCAGAACCTAAAGTCATGCCAGGAAAACGCATCAAAAGACGAAGACTAGGCAGTGCCTCCATCAACGACAACTCACCGCCTCAAGGCCCTCAACCACCCTCAATGCACCGAGTTGGTCCACCAGTAGGTGTAGGTTCATCAGATCCAGACATTGGCCCTTCCGACGAGGAGTGGAACACGAAATTGAATTCATTGTATGATGGCCCTGACCCAGAGTGGATCGAGCGAACAGGACCCAATGGCAGAGATTGCAGTGGTTACAAGTTGCTTGTCGGCGACCTTCCAGAGTCTGTCCGTGCTCGCGACATTGTCGGGTGGCTGCGCGATTCTGACACGATCTCTGATGCAGTAAAAGAGTCGCTTCCATTGCTCCCTGGCCCTTGGACTGAACAGCAAGGACCATGTTGTAGTTTTTACTGTTTTTTGTCAATGTTTTGAAGTCACAATGTTTTGTTTGCAAAGTTGTAGTTTTTGCCTGCTTTCTATCATGATGACATCATCATCACATTGTCATATACATCAGCGTATCCACTACCCCACTGCATGATTTGCATTTCGAAACACACATTCATTTGGAATGCCATTGTCTCTGCTTTTTATTTCAACAATTCATTGCAAGCATGGATGCAATATACATGAATGCGATTTTTGAGAGTCTCTTCATGCATCTTGTCAAAGGAGATGTTGCAGTGTCCAACAATGCGCAGAGCAAAGCCACATTGTGCTTCATCACATTGGGCGGGCCAACAGCAACTGTTGAGGCCGCCATTCAGTTGTTCCATGAGTGTCCAGGGATCCATTAGTCATATAGCTCCCATAAAATCAGGTGCTCTGAGTGCACATGCTCCATTCCACATTATCCGTAACATTTTCCGAATCATCGACAGCCAGGTCGATCAAACATTTCACTGTCACACACTTCCCATGATACACACGCAACACTTGTAAGTTGTAGCTAACTTTTCCGAATGCTTGATTCACAACATTCAAATCATATGAGTAACATAGATACACAAACATAACAATACAAATAATGTTTGTCTGCATGCCTCAAAAGCACACCATTGTTTTTAGTGATCCTTGTGGGTCTGACTCCTGAGCTTGCCTGATATGGCAGCGGCTATGCTCATTGGTAATGTTTATCACAAATAGCAGTATGATGAATTTAATTTTTGAATACTTGAGCTTGCTAATCGACATCAAAGTATTTCAAAGACATTGAGGCTACATTGAGTGAGTCTCACAATCAAAGATGCAGCCTGGCAGCCCGCCCAATCCCCCAAAGTAGCATTTGCCAAACATTTTTTCAAATGAATTTAGAATTTGGATGCACATCTTACGTATGTGTGTATATGAATATACAATAATGTGTGTATAGTCAAAATACATGTCGCCCCCAAACCGTAAATCGAGTTTACACAAATTGCATAAATGGATTGCCTCATATTTGTGTTTGGCACCATGGTGGTGTTAATTGCTGTGTAGTCATCAATCTTCAATGATATTTAGCGTAATCCATTATCCCATATGTGCAAGACATGGTGGTCGCTGTATAACACTCGTGGCAATCTTAACTGGAGGTGGGTGAAGTTGCAATTCAGCCGTCCCGAATGGAAAAGGGGCCGTGACCCTTGCATTGCGAACGACAGTCCTGAATACTATCTTCATGATGATGGGCGAGAATATGATCGAGAGGAGTCAGAGCAAGAGGTTTATGACGTGCAAGAAGAAGAAGAAGATGCTGAAGAGGAGGAGCAGACTCTCGATTAGTCAAAATGCCATGCTCGTGAGAGCGTGCCAGTGGTTGGTGTCATGGCCCAGTTGAAGATAGTGAAAGAATGCAAACAGTTGAGATGTTGAGTCCCAATGATCAGCATCATGCCATCTATGTTTTCCATTGAGTGTTGGCTTTGCGTTAGGTGAAATAAAAAATGAGCAATGCAACAGGTATGAAGATTCCTACATTTCACATTATGCAAAATCAATGACGCACACATGTCTGAGTCTGCTGAGAGCATGAGACTACAATGTACAAAGCACACTGTTCTCATCTAGCTTCAGCAATGTCTTGCCAGTATGTGAGAGAATTTAATATGTTCAGATAATATGTATACACACAAATACATCAGGAAAGTACATATGTATGTCATGTTGGGGTTCTTGATTCCCATGGCAGGCACTCACCGCATCCTGCTGCTATTCTTCGCTGTGAACAGTGAATGTAGGCAACCCAAAGGTTCTTGCCTCACGCATGTGTGCAGGTCACATATTTTGTAGATGACAGAAAGTAATTATAGCGAACCACAGCAGAGCCGCATATGATACCAGGATGCGACAGAGCGGCCCAAGGCCCCAACCAGCATCAAAACATTGACTTTTTGCTCATTGTGAAGCACCGTGAATGACGACGTTAATCTTCACAAATATTAGCATTCTGTTACATTATATATTTATACATTTGCAGATAGTATTAAAAATCAGACAATATTTAATATATCTGTTTGTCGAGCAGGTCTGTGGTCTGCGCAGTGTGTTCTGACTTCTGGATCCCTGAGGCTTGACATAGGACTGACTTTTCTCAGGATTTGCATGGAGGTCGTGTGGTGTGCAGCACTCTGTTTTGTGATTTGCGGCATGTTGATTATGTTGCCATGAGCCGAGAGCGGCTATATTGATATTGGTGTAAATACATGAGTAAAGGAGACGAGCAAGCAGCATAGAGCAAACAACATAGACAATGTTCGAAAAATCATGTGTTCTCCAATTTCATAATATATATATGGATCTGTATGTAGTTATATAGAGACACTCGCATAACTGTCTATATATCCAGTGAATGTCAATGTAAAGAGGTGTATAATATGTTTCCATGCAACACATAGATATCAAGACAGGGTTGTATAGGTGTAGGCGTCCAGATAATATCCACATAGTATTTATATACAGGTGCATAGACACTTGTCAACAGATGTAGATGTCGAGATGATTAAATTTATTGTTTGGCGAAGTATACATATAGATGCGTGTATAAGAGACGTGTACTCATATATTGGCTAGACAACATTGAGTCTTGAGACACCTGACATTCTAACAGTATCTTTTCATTCCAAATATAATGGAAAATGATATTGAATTTGGGGCTCTGACGTGAGTACCCCACTCCCTGGATATCCGCACTGTGGCTGCTGGCGGTAAGTACTGCAGGCCAGTAGGCGGGCACAACTACAAACCTTGCCCAGTCAAAGATTAACTTTACATGTTGACATTGTGAAACTTCATATTTTCTCATTCACCGTCATTACATATGTGGTTGTTCCAAATGTAGGGTGCTCAGTGATGTCAAATGTCTGCAGTTCTGATGATCGTTAATATCATGATACACATCATCTTTACATTGTTTCCAACCTCAAGTTCTCCAGTGGCCATTGTCTTTCTGCTGCATCTTCAACATTTTCCAATGAGTGCGGACCTTTCAGATGACAGGTTGTTTTCAAATGCGGCATTTGGGCCGTGGTGCAGTGATCCAACGTTCGTTGCCATGAAGGCTGCAGTCGGACATTGTCAGACAGAATTCGCTCTCATGGAGTTGTTTGGTGGAGTAGGCACAGCATTCATTGCGTTCAAGGCACTTGGCTTGAGGGTTAACATTGTCTACTATTCCGACATGAATAGAAAGTTGTTGCGATGGATATCGAAACTTCATAAGAATTTGAAATCAGTTCACTGGGGAGATATTTTGCTTGTTGCTGTTGAATCACTTCCGTCGGTGCAAATTATTATTGCTGGACCTCCCTGCCCTCCCTGGAGCAAGAAAGGAATTCGCGGAAGTTGGAACGATCCCCGGGCTAAGCCGTTTTTGCACACATTGCAAATTATCATTGATCAAGCGCATCGTGGAACTCTACTTTTTTTTATCCTTGAGAACGTGGAGGGGTTTTGCAACAAACACAATGGTTCTCGTCCCATTGATGATGTCCTGAAAATTCTGCTGGATGGTTTGCCAATTGACTGGGTCATTGATCACAATGTTTACAACTCTCGTGATTTCGGGTTACCTCAGAACCGACCACGTCTCTACATTGTCGGTAGGAAGGCAACAAATAGAAAAGAAAGATTGCCATTGCCTCTGTGCCAGTTCCATCGTAAACCAATGTTGAGCGACATCGTTGATTCCTGCGTCACGCCTGCGCAGCTGCAACGTGGGTATTTTTTTGGACAGTGCGGTCGTGGTTACACTGTGCCTGAGCAGCGTAATTTGCAGGACTATAAAGTCTGGTACTCACTGGAGCTGCAGGACAGTAATTTTCTGGGATCCATTGCTTCTTTTGCATATGATCGGACACCCTCGTCTCGCAGAGATTGGAGCATCACAAAGCGAATTAACCATTGTGAATGCTTGACAGCTCACATGTCTCGACTCCATTTCTTATCATTGGGCGATAAAGGTTCCTCACTGGATAGGGCTGCACTTTTATCTGAACGTGGTCGCTTGCAAGGCCTGCCGTTGTGGTATATCGCAAACGATTCGCCGTATGCTGAAACTGTGAAGGCAGTTGGAAATGGCATGTCAGTGCCAGTTGTGGCATCTGTAATATATCGAGAAATTGCATTTATTCTGGGTTTGGGTGAGCTCATTGTCGATCGAGGTTCGCCAGACGTTGCAAGGCAGTTGTCCAATTGAAATACATATATATATATATATATGTGTATTTCGATATATTCCGGTGATGACATGTATACATTATAGTCAATAGACTTGTGAGTGTCTTAGAATGTTTATCATTATCATTTCAATACATACGATTCTTGAGTTAGTTATGACCTCCCCAAGCACCATCACACATGAAGTTGTTGTATTTGGACATTCATCATTTGCAGTTTCATGGTCGCATGCATCGGGTCGTGACAGATATCATGCATTTATCAATTAGTGGTGGTATGTGCAAACAAACCTGTTCACACACGTATATGTATATGTATATGTGCAGTAGATATAAATATGACAGTCATTGTAACATAATGTTGTAGTGGATTAGTCACATATGTGAGCGTTGAAAGGTATGTAGATACATACGCCTTGACATTGTGTATTGCAACTAAGCATAAGTGTCTAGACATTGTATAGGTACAAGTGTCTAGACACGTGTATCTAGACACGTTTTGCCTAATCTGTATACCATCTAGAAATAGTTCACTAGTTATTCTCTGTATACACATTTATGGACATGTGTTTGGACACATAAATATTCACATTGCCTTCTGTATATAAATGCCAGTGTCTAGACATTGTCTATATGCAGGTGTCCAGAAATGCGCGGCTAAATACAATGGAAAAAAGTTTTTATTATCTTGACAGGCATATCAATGTGTTGTCCGTGTAACCTGTCTAGATGCAGGTGTAGGCTGGACTATTTCTTTATGGACAGGCATTTAGGCATTGTCTATATCCTCATCTGTACATGTGTATATAGACATTATCTAGAGAAACAACTTTTTCTTTCAGCAGATATGTAGACATATGCACATTTGTGTCATACGGACTCTCATACCACCACACATATATGCATGGCATGGTGGGCCAATGGTGGGTGACACTGACTGCGACATTACATCAATAGGTTCATATGTTCTTATTTATTCCACAGTAATTTGCTTGTATATATTTCCCGGTACGAGGCATCTCAGCATTGTTCCACCTCCAATTCGGCCAGCCACCGCTGCAACTTCCATTGATCCAAATTCCAGCGATGAGGATATGCCACCAGTTGCCAGAAAGCGCAATGGCAGAAAGCGCCAGTTGAAGAGAAGATGCACTCCGCCATTGCTCAAAACAGTTCGTTGCATCCCCCAGGAAGATGACATTTCTAGCGATTGATGCTTTCGTTTGATGGATCCATCGATCAAATGAAATGATTAAGCCTGGACAAGACCAAGCAGTGACAATGAGTGAGGGTGGCCAGCCAGTGGCTAATGATTGCCTTAGTATGGATGCCGCCCACTGGGGGCTGCCCACATCTAGCAGTTCTGAATTCATGCATCTGAAAACATTCATATACAATGCCATTCTTCATGTTGTGCCGATTGGTGTGAAATATGAGCAGTGCAAATGGTTTCTCATCATCATGTGTTGTTTCATCATAAATATTTTTGTGTTTGTTCGAAAACATTTAAAGTTTGCATCATTTGTATGATTGTTTGTTCGACAAATAGCAACTACAAATTTATGCAAAGTGTTTATTTATAGATGCAGTGTGCAGAAGTTATCATGATGTAGCATCATCATGTAGAATATAAAATGTGATGTCAGGTGAGTCCGCTTCTTCCGCATATATCAACATGTACCCTTTTGCATCAGCCAGAATGTAGCTAAGCGCATTGCGGCTGACATCGCAGAATGACGTGATCTTGTTTTAATTGCATGACGTTGGATGTACAATTCTTAAGCATTGCGAATGAAATACTTTGAAAGTTATAGCTGTGATCTCGGATGGTGCCACATCTGAGCGAGATGACATGTGTAGGTTGCCATCCAGTGTATGCATATGTGTCTCATCTCATATGTTGTGAGAGCTACAGATTACGCATTATTAGTGTTGAGCTACAGATATACAACCAACATTTTCTGTTGAATGTGGGTGACTGTGGGTAGATGCTCATGCATTGACATTTCCACCAGTGACGACGCCAATTGCATCATTGGGACATCAGAGACAATTCCATATATTGATCCATAGTTGTGTATGTCTATCTTTGTATATACATATAACCATGGAATCGGTTCAAGCCACATCGGTTGCAGACCTAGCGTAATACCTTGCATGCATATCGCCTTTCAAATTTGTTTCAAATTGGAGATCCCACCTGATTAGCAGGCTCCACCATATTTTTCTTCAGCCACATCAGGCGGTGTGATAGTCAATGGCATTGTACCTAAATACCCATCCACTTATTTCACATGTGCCTGCATGTTGGTATATGTATGTGTTTGTTTGCTTATACATATATATGTATATGCTAATATATTTCCGATCACATATGTGTTGTTGAACGTGTTGTCCTGTTAACATTCGAAATTCATAGTTGCAAAGCAATGCCCATGGGGTGAATATGACCTTGCGTAGCCAGAACCATTCATGTTGCACGCCTTCCTCCATTTTGTGACAAACCCATGTGTATAATGTACTTTTCATAGGATGATCTTTTGTGCAAGCGATAGTGCTCCCAATGTGGGAACGTCCTTTACAGTTGAGTTCATTGATGGAGCAATATCATTTGAGAATGTGTTTACTTTGAACCCATGTATTATATTTATTTCATGATATGCAAACATCAATTCTCATAAATATGTATAGCTACCCTTTGTGTTTGATATTAACATACATTTGAGATGTGCATTCCAAAGATATGTCATGCTGTGTGAACCGATATTCATCCTGTTTTTTTTGGGGGGGGGGAGGGGGGCACATGTTTACGTGACATTCGAAATGTTTTTTCAATCATCGGTGCATGACCTCATCAGTGCTTTTCCAAGCTCAAGGAAGCATTCGCAAGGACACATTGCTTTAACTCGATCATCGCAGGTTGCCATTGTTATTTCCAATGGTCGCTAAAAAGCGTGCCAGCAGCAAAGTGCAGGTGCAACGTGTGGCACCGCGTGTGGCAGCTGTGGAACAGAGGCCATTCAAGAGACAGAGGCGCTTGGCAGATTCGGTGCATTCGGACGACGAGGTTTCATCGCACCGGCGGTCCATTGGTAATGTCAAATTGCCCACCTACACAGAAGCGAGCAAGGCTCCAATGAAGAATCCTCAAAACTATTGGGAGCCTTTGAGTTTCAGTGTAAACTTAGCGTTCACATTTTGTGGTTCTCGACATCAAAGCGTTATGTATGTGTTGCACATATGCAAGCTTGAAGTTCGATTGTGATATATTGTGGTGCAAACAAGATTGCACATCTCCTCCAATGTGTCCAGCTGCTCCAGCGAGTCGTATATAATATTGGTAATTGGTTATGTTTGCAATACTTTCGTATATTTTACCCAGTCATCAAAATATTATATCCTAATATGAGTCATTGAGTGGTTGATGCTTCACTTCTTAATTTTTGCAGCTTTTATCTTTGGAATATCCAACTTGTGCACAAATTCCACCAGCATGATTCTTCATCAGTGCCAGTGTATTATGTTGAAGTGATCAAAAAAATCTGAAATTATAAAACGATTGATCACATGTGTTGGTCGGTGTTGCTGGAACAATGCTGCGAGCAATGATGTTTTGCATTTTCTGTTCGTTTCTTGTTTTTTTTCATTGAGCCTTTGCAACAGCAAGGCAGCACCCAGCCGTCACCACAGTGCCATTGGCTCTGCTCCTGCTCATCGTCGCAAAAGAAGCGTCACTCAGGTGCCACCCCCACAGCAGCAGCCCCCACAGAAGAAGCATAAGGTTGTGGCTGCCCCCAAACCACCCTCAGATGACAGTGATGCTGAAGAAGAGTCCACCAGTGACGTTGAGAGTGCTGGTGAAGCCCCAGCAGCACCGGCGGCACCATCGCTTGCAGGCGGCTCAAACCGCTCGGCCCGATCGGCTCATTCTGGACAGACTGGCACTGCATCCATTGATCGAGCATCTTTGGCTTTGCAGCAGCAGATTGTGGCAGCCCCGGTCCCCACCCAAACGGTCCCTCAAACCACTGCCATTGTGAATAGGACCGCTCCGGTCTGTCCTCCATGCACACACTCGATTCCATTGCGAACCCACAGGATGTC
>Ga0099797_101247_pt1 | contig 13992 bp, 4 predicted proteins | sample Uncmet_Sort48C_1_FD_89871 | JGI IMG/M metagenome (GOLD analysis project Ga0099797, IMG submission 89871) | Marine eukaryotic communities from CALCOFI LINE 67, Pacific Ocean - C012_Sort48C_1 | ecosystem: Environmental > Aquatic > Marine > Oceanic | place: Pacific Ocean: Monterey Bay | collected... | reverse complement strand
GAGATGGCCACAGAGAGAGAGAGAGAGATGGCCACGGAGAGAGAGAGAGAGATGGCCACAGAGAGAGGGAGAGAGATGGCCACAGAGAGAGAGAGAGATGGCTATTGTATGGACCCCACCTCATCGTATCATGACTGTGTCATAGGCCACCTATCGCCGTATCATGGCTACATCATAGACCCCCTATCATCGTGTCACGTCTGCACCAGAGACCCCCTCTCTCTGCATCATGTCTACATCATAGACCCCCTATCAGCGTGTCGCATCTATGTCATAGACCCCATCTCATCGTGTCATGTCTACATCACGGACCCCCTCTCATCGTATCATGACCACATCATAGACCCCCTATCGTCGTATCATGTCTATGTCATGTACCCCCCCCCATCGCATCATGACCATGGCATAAACCTCCTCTCATCGTATTATGGCTATGTTATAGACCCCCCCTCATCGTATCATGTCTACATCACAGACCACCTCTCATCGCATCACATCCACATCACAGACCCTATGTCATCGTGTCACATTTACATGATAGGCCCCCTCACACCACATCATGTCTACATCATAGACCCCCTCTCATCGCATCACATCCACGTCACAGACCACCTCTCATCGTGTCATGTTTGTATCACAAACCCCCTCCCGTCGGAGGCGGCAAAAAAGACGTCCCAAGCCGTCGCACTGCAGAAGGTGAAGACTGCGGAATATGAGGCGCGCAGGCTGCAGCAGGAGGTGGAGGGCAAGTCAACCCCGGAGAAAAAGAAGATGATGATGGAGGTGCGCGAGCAGATGGAAGATGACGCGGCGGTTGGCACCATTGAAGTCGTCATCGAAAGGGTGGGTGCAGCAGAAGAGTGTCAGGATGTGATTGTGGTGGAAGGGGACCGCACCCTGGACGTGGTTTTCAAAAACCTGAGAGAGAGGAACATCTTGCACCAAGATGAAGACGCCACGGCTGTGGTCAAGGTGAAAGGACGGGAGCGGCCTCACATACGAGAGGCAGATGCGAAGAAGCAGAAGCTGAAGGTCATGTGGGACACGCAGACGGAGCCGACAGGCGAGAAGACCGCAAGCATGAAGATGCTAGTGGAGGTGTCAGCGGAGAAGAGGTCCGAGATGCTCAGGAAGAAGGAAGTTGCAGCAAAGAAGCACCGACTGGCTGTGATGCGCGCGAAGAAGGAAGCGGCAAAGAAGGAGAAAGAAGAAAAAGAAAGGGCGGACCAGCTGGAGGCGGACGATGTGCGCATCAAAGCGGTTTTCTCACAGGCGAAGCTGGACGCGGAGGAGCACTATCGGGAAAAGAAGCGAGCCGAAGAGCGGGAGCAAGCCAGGCTGGACCGGGCGAGAGAGGCCCACGGGATGCAGAACGTGGAGGAGCAGCAAGACCAAGGAGACCCCAAGGGGATGGAGCAGCCGGAGGGAGAGGAGAGGGGGGAGGAAGAGCCAGGAGAGGCAATGGAGGCGCAAATGGATGTGGAGGAGGAGGGGAGCGGAGGAGCGAAGCAGGGGCGGTGGCCAGTCTCGATGGCGGAAGAGATCCCTGAGCAAATCGTGGAGGTGGAGGGCCTGAAGGAGGACACAACCGCAAAAGAGGTCCACAGCATTTTGAGGGAAATGAGTGAAGCAGGGGTGCTGGACAGGGTGAGGATCAAGGTGGGGGGCAGGACTGCGAGGTCACTTTTCCAGCACATGGACCGGCTCCAGCAGGACGAATGGGAGCTAGTGGAGAATGAGAATGCGAGCACGTATGTGGCAATCACGGAAATGGAGGAAGACCAAGACGGGGAGGAGGAGGAGGAAGAAGGGGAAGAAGAGGACATGGAAGAGGAGCTGTCAGGGGAGGAGGGGGGAGGATGGGGCACGGAAGATGAGGACATGGTCGACGCGCGCACATCCACGAAGCGAAGCGGGCAAGAGCGAGAGGTGCGTGAGGTGGGAAGGGAGGGGGACACGGGTGCGCAAGGAGATGTCACGAACCCCCTCTCATCGCATCGCATCTATATCGTAGGCCCCCTCTCATCGGGTCATGTCCACGCCATAGGCCCTCTCTCAACGCATAACACCCGTATCATAGACCCCCTCTCATCGTACCATATCGGTGCCGCAGACCCCCTCTCATCATATCAGGTCTATGTCATCGACCCCCCCTCATTGTATTATGTCTATATCATAGATCCCCTCACATCGTATCACACCTATGTCATAGACCCCCTCCCATCGTATCACGTCTATGTCATAACCCCCCGCTCATCGGATCACACCTATATCATGGACCCCCCTTCATCGTGTTACGTCTATATCATAGACCCCCTCTCATCGTATCATGCCCACGCCATAGACCCCCGTTCATCGTGTCATGTCTACATTATAGACCCCCTCTCATCGTACCATATCTACATCATGGACCCCCTCTTATCGTGTCACATCTATATCATAGAGCCCCGCTCACAGTATCAGGTCTATATTATAGACCCATTCTCATCGTATCAGATCTATATCATGGACCACCTCTCATCGAATCACGTCTACATTATGTACCCACCCTCATCGGATTACGTCTATATCATAGGCCACCTCTTGTCGTGTCATGTCTATATCAGAGACCCCCTCTCACCGCATAACGTCTACACCATAGAACCCCTCTCAGTGTATCATGTCTATGTCTTCGATTCTGTCTCATCGCATCATGACTATGTCATGGATTCTGTCTCATCGCATCATGACCGCATCAGAGACCCATCGTCAGCGTATCATGTCTGCACAACAAGCCCCCTCTTACCGGAACATGCCTATGTCATAGGTCACATCTCATCATGTCATATCTATGTCATAGACCCCCTCCCATCGTATCATATCTGTATCATAGACCCCGCATCATGGATGCCAGGCAGCATCATTGGCCCGGGCATACCACGCAGCTCATGCGGTCCATGCAGCAACATCGACTCGAGAGTGACTCGCAACGTCACTGACTCGACCGTGACATGCGGCATTGTTGAATCATGCATGGCATGGGGCACCATCCAAAGCCGGCGAGTTAGGGTGAGGAAAGGGGACTGGGCAACAAACATGATCCTCCCGTGGCATGTAGGAGGACGCGGCCAAGGCCACAGCGGCGAAGACGGAGGCGCAATCGTCCCCGAGCCGGAAAAAGATCGAAGCGGTCGTGTGAAAAAACGATGCACAAAACAATCCACAACGCTAGCACCGAAACCGCAAGGTAGATGTAGAAGCCCGATTAGAGGCACCAAAATTCCCACAAAGATGATACCGAAACCGAGAGGTAAAACTGAACGATCAGCTAGCGGAATAGACCAACGAAAAAAGCACCACTGCAGGCCACAAAAACGCCCGGAGGACACGCGGTTGGCGGGCACGCGCGGGGGCAAGTGGGGAGGCGGCCCGGGGGCACTGGCACCACGCACGCAAGCGCAAGGGAGGGCGCGGAGCGGCAGCGGCGGGGGAGAACGCCAAGACCATGGCACACAGGCGGTGTGGAAACAGAGGCACCCGAAGCGTGCGGTGCCAGCGCGCGGTGTCTTTTGACGCCTCATGCAAACGAGAAACGGGCAGCACAGGGCGCGGAGAGGGGGAAAGAGGCCACCGCGGAGCGCGGGGCACAAACGGGGAGGGCGGGCCTCCCAAAAAACCGGCATGGGCCCCAGGCAGTGCGAAAAAAACGAAGGGGAGCGGGCAGGTGCAAACGCAACAGGTGGGCCGCGAAACCGCAAGCGCGTGGCAAAAGGGCGGGCAAAAGCGGAGCGGGCGGAGCCACACCAAAACGGACGCAAGAAAAGGACGCCACTCGGGCGTGGGGTGCGTCGACAGACACAAGAAAAGGAACAGGAGAGGCGTGGTGCTGAAGTGTCGCATGTTAGCACCTGCGGGGCCCCGGTGCGGCCACAATCGCTCTTGCCGTTTACCCCGGGTTTTTGTAGGTTCGCGCAGGTGTGCGACATTGGTCCGAGAGATTTTTTTCGCTTTCGGTACGTTGTTAGTACCACCCAAGGCGACCTTGGCCATGTAGTTCGATCGTCTGTGGGTTGCTTGGGCTCCGAGATTTTTTGGGTTATGTGTGGACCTTTTTTTCGCAGAAAAGCACTGTTTTGAGCACAAATCTCAATTTTTGACCCTAAAATATTGAGATTCAGCGAAAGTCCAAGAAGTCCCTTCGAAAGAGCGTGAGTTCAGGGTTCCATAGAGCCAAAAATATCCACCAACGGACCACTACAGCGGCCTACAGGTCGATTTGAGTGTTTTTCGTTATTTTCTGTGATTTTCTGCTTTTTCGAATATGTCATTTTCATCGATACTTTCTCCAAATTCTGCGAGTCCTCCACCTTAGAACGCCTGATTCGAAGGCAATGGTATGTATAGGTACTGTATATACCGCATTGAGACGTATGCATGTAGCAACTTGCAGTTTGAACAAAAAATGCTTCAAAAAGCATCAGATGACAGTGCAGGAAACAACGAACAAAACTCAAATTGACCTGTAGGCCGCTATAGTGGTCCGTTGGTGGATATTTTTGGCTCTACGGAACCCTGAACTCATGCTCTTTCGAAAGGACTTCTTGGACTTTCGCTGAATCTCAATATTTTAGGGTCAAAAATTGAGATTTATGCACAAAACAGTGCTTTTCTGCGTTGTCTGGAATGTGCAAATTTAAGCACATAACCCAAAAAATCTCGGAGCCCAAGCAACCCACGGACGATCGAACTACATGGCCAAAGTCACCTTGGGTGGTACTATCAACATACAAGGAACGAAAAAAATCTCTCGGACCAATCTCGCACACCTGCGCGAACCTGCAAAAACGTCAAGGACGACTGTGGCCGCACTGGGCCACAAATAGGATGTTAAGACAAGAGTGCGATGGCTAGTGTTATGAAGCAAACAAAGGGAGGCGGGGAGAGCGAGCCACGTGCAACAAGAGGGGGGAGCACATGGGACACGCAAATGGTTGGAGAGGACATCAGAAAGAGGGCAGAAGAGCATTGGGGCACCTTGGAATGGAATGAGATCTTGGGGATAGGCAAGTGCGGGGGGGGGGAATTTGACGGCGATGACATGAGCACGCGGAGCAACACAACGGGATTAAGGATGAGGATATTGAACATGCAAAACGGGTTGAACACAGATGAGGAAATGCACACCGCACTTGTGCACATGGGTGGGGACGCACCGGTTGACGTGATGATCTTGCAGGAGGCAGGGGACATGATGAAGTACAAACATAGATGGGAGCAACAAGCGGAAGCGGTAGGATGCCAACTAATAGTAAAGAAGAAGGTGAAAGAAGGTCCCACAACTGCAGTAATATTAGGACCAGCATGGAGAAAAGTGCTCCAATCAGCAAGGCAGATAAATGACAAGTGGGGAGATAGGGCGATTTCTTTAGTCTTTCAAAATAAAAAACAAGGGAAGGAGGTGGTCGAAAAGCTGATGGTGATTGCAGTATATGGGTTTGCAAACGACAATGATAAAAAACATAAATACCCGGGTCTGTTAAAAGATGTAGGTGCGCTTGTGAACAAGTTTAGGAAAGCTAACAAAAAAGCGACAGTAATGGTGGTAGGGGATTTGAACGTGTACATGGATGAACGACTAGACACAACGGGGGAAGCAGAAGAATCAAGAATGGGACCATGGGCTAAGTATCTACAGGAGTTTGAAAAAATGGGCCTACACGACGTGTTCAGAAAGAGGCACCCGAACCTAAAAGCAGTCACGAGGAGGGGGCAAGGGGATCAAGTGCACAAGGGGACGAGGATTGATCATGTGCTTATGACCAAGCAGGCAGCGCTGCACCAATTTACATCAGTAGGAATACATAGAGAGGCTGCAGTGCAATCGGACCATGTACCAGTAGTAGTCGACATACCCCTAAATATAGCAGGATTAGCTACAGAAGTGTGTCCGATATGGCAGCCAACGGTGGAATGGATATTAAGACGGAAGCATAACGTGACAGATGAGGAGGTGGAAAATTTTAGAACGAAGTGGAAGGACACGTCGCAACGAATGTATAGTGCAACCACGCACAACGAGAGGGGTGAATTCCTGATGCAAGCGCTTAGGGATGCAGCCATAGGCACGGTGGCGGAACTGATTAAGGTAGAGTACCCAAGGTTTGTGAGGAACAAGAGCATGTTCACCAGCATGGATTACAAGCTCCACACGTGGATGACAAGAATGAAGGGGCTACGTCAAGCTATTCAACAAGGGAATGAAGTAGGGCTAGGTAAAGCGGTCCGACGGGGAAGGTGGACGCATAAGGAGGAACCGCCGGTAGAGGTGGACCTCTTGAGAGACATGAATGAGGGGATGGTACAGGAAAAGGCTACAGAAGTGCTAAGGAGGTTAGAGGGAAATATAGTCAAGGTCAAGGACCATTTGAAGAAGAGTAAGCTGAAGCAACGGCACGAGAGAGGTAAGGAGATGAGGGGCAAGAGGGATAAAGCATTTGAATCGTCTAAAACTATAGGAAGAGCGTTTAAAAGCGTCTTCAAAACATATAGGAAGAGGGAGAGCATGCAATGGGTATATAGGAAAGATGGATCGGTTGCATCTACCCCAGAGGAGGTGGGCAAGGAGCTACAGGGCAGGATGTTGAATTGGTTTAGATCGCAACTACGAATAACGGATAGATGGGAGTCGTGGGAAGGTATGATGACCCTAGACCCGAATAGGTTAGCGGAGGGCAGCAAAGAAGAGTGGGGGCAGATGGTGCAGGAGTGTTACAAGGAGCTAATGGAGGAGTCGGGAGAAGAATGGAGTAAGAGCTTGCGAGACAAAATAGGAAGTGAGGAAACGTGGGAGGTGATACGCACCGGGAAAGATAGCGCGGCAGGGAAATCCGGGATAGGTAATAAAATACTAGGTCTGTTGGGGAAAGACCAGATCCAACCATTGGTAGACTTCTATAACGTGTGCCTAGAAAAAGGAGAGATACCAGACAGTATCAATCACGCCATGATAACGCTACTCCCCAAGACGGAAGACGGCCTAGCGAACGTGGATAAGACACGACCAATCAACCTCATGGAACACGTAGTGAAGGTTTACGAGAGGATAATAATGAATAGGATAGTGGGGGGACTCATGAGGCATAACAAAATAGACCTGAGCCAGTACGGAGGGCTCCCGAGAGCCGGGTGTGCGCCGCCAAAGCGAATTTTTGCGGAGGTAATGGACGACGCAAGGGAAGCGGGCAAGCCGCTACATCTTTTTGTCACTGATTTAAGCAAGGCTTTTGACTCCATGGAGTACTGGAGCCAAGCCATGAGCTGGAGGGCGATGGGACTCCAAGAACACATGGTGAAGGTACTAGTCAACATGGACTCGGGAAGTGGGGCGGGGATATGGGATGAGTATGACGAAACGAAGGGGGCCACATCACAAATCATGACATCGCATGGGCACAAGTCAGACCCTTTCAAGCATGGGAGGGGGGTGCGTCAAGGGTCGTGTGGGGGACCGATAAAGTGGATCGTTTTTGTGAACGCGTGGTTACGGTGGATAAAGAAGAAGATGAAAGGAAAAGGTTATAAGATGTCGGGCGCGGAGCAACGCAGCATAAAGACGGGCAGCACGGAAGAAATTGTGGAGGTAATAGCGTCACTGTTCATCGATGATGCTATGTGGGTGACAGACAGAGCCCAACACATGCAGGAAATGGTGCGCATGCATGAAAAATGGTGCGCCTTCCACGCTGTGTACCTGAACAAAGAGAAGTGTACCTACATGGCCATAAACACGGAGGTGGACTACCCAATTACATGGGCGGAAAAGGAAAAGACAGAAGATGGACACAGTAAAATGGAGAGGGGAAGACCGGTGCACTTACGGGTACAGCGAACGGGAGCATTGGGGAAACCGTTCAAAGGGGACGGGAGATACGTGAAGTACCTGGGAGTGGAGTACGAAGCAGTGCGGGGATGGAGGCGCCAAACGGAGGTCCTATCGCGCAAGCTAAGCACGAACCTAAAATTGGTCAAAGAGGCGAAGTTAACAGCGCAACAAGCAGTAAGGATGATAAACGGGAAGGTGATACCAATGATGCGGTATGTTATGGACGTAGCGGTGATCCCGAAGCAGGTCTTGAAGAGATGGGATACGCAGTGTAGGGAGGTAATCAGGGATTGCGGATCATACCCGCTATCCATGCCAACGGAAGTGTACCACATGCCGGTAGAGGAAAACGGCCTGGGCCTAGTGTCTCTCAAACAGGAATACACGCAGATAAAAATAACGAGCGATCTGATGGCGAGGAACGATGTAGAATGGGACAAAACAAAAGGAAAACAACAAAGCCTGCAATCCAAAGTGGTGGAATCGGCATGGAAGAGGCACGCGACAAAGAACACGCAAGGGACGGGATGCGCGGCGGTGGAAGCGGCGCTGGCGCACATACGCGGAGCCATAAAAAAGACCCCATCGACACATGGGCACGCGAATGTGACTAGGGAGGACCTTAGGCAAGCGATGGAGACGAAGCGAAGGGGGGAAGTATACGGGTATTCGGATGGATCAACGAAGTTGGAGAGAGACGTGTCAACGGCTGCAACGGTCCTGATGGTGAACGGGGAGGTGGTGGAGGTGGACGACATGGTGATCCCAAGTAGTGCCAACAACTATGCGGCAGAGTGTTGGGGAGCCCTACTCACGTTGAGGAACGTGAATGTAGAGGATGACCTCCGCATGTATATCGACAACCAAGGGGTCATATTAAACGCGACCAAGGAACGGGATAAAGCGCCGAGGCAAAGAATGCAGGAGTCGGCGAGACCAATTATGAACAGGATTAGGTCACTCTTGAAGCACAGGAAAGCACGAGGGGCAAGAACAACTATGGAATGGATTCACTCTCATGTGGATGATGAAAAAAGAAGCAAGGTTAAGGGAGGCACCATGGCATGCGCATGCGGGAACAAACAGAAGTGTGATGAACACCATGAGCATCACGTGGGGAACGCACTGGCTGACGAAGCCGCGGAGATGGCGTACGGAACTAGCAGGCGAAAGGGATGTCATTGGCAGGACACAAGTGGGGAGGAACCATGGCACATCTGTATTAGGGGAAAGGCGATAACAGGAGACATTGTGAAGGCGGTGAAGGAGCAAATGGTGAGTGAATCGTGGAGCCACATGGCAACGAATGGGGCAGATCATGCAGCGAGGTATGCTACGATGCGCATGCATGCAAGCGACACGGTATTCCGGGCAGTAGCGAAATCGTCAAGGACGTCGCAAAGGTTTAAAGTACGGGCATGGACGGACTCTCTACCTATCCACAAGAATGAGTACAACAAGTGGGACCGGGATGAGACGAATAAGTACTACCAAAAGTACGGAGAGGCCATCCAAGAAGGGGCGTGTAAAGTATGCGCGCAACAAGGCGTGAAAGAAACGATGCAACATATGTTACAAGAATGCGGTGCGTATGCAGACTTGAGGGCGGAGGTGAGGCAAAGAGTGAGGCGAATGTGGAGAAAGAAGAAAATGGATAAGGAATTTGAAAACCTTGACTGGATCTTCAAAACAGGAGAAGAAAATCAACAGCCAAGGGAAGGCGGATGGTGGAGATGGCTGGGCGCGGTGCCAAAGTCCGTGATGGAGCAAGTGGCACAATTGGGAGGCAAGAAGGTGAGGGTGGCCACGTCACTAGTTAACAGCACCGCGTACGAGATGGAGAAGTACGCGCAGGCGGTGTGGGTGCGCCGCAACGCGGAAGTGACGGAGTGGGAGAAAGTGCAGGGCATAACCAAGAGAATGCCTGAGCGGAAGCAACCAAAACAAGGACAGCGTCAAAAGAGGGGAAGACCCCGCAAAGATATATTGGAAGTAGCCGAGTCGTATAGGAGGAAAAAGGAAAAACAGAACATGCAAGAAGAATACCCGGATAAATGGGAGGAAAGGCTAGCGATTGCGCGAGGCTACCATCTACCAAATCGCACAGACTGCCGATCGAGCTAAGTGATGCGGGGCTGGCAGGGTCGCTTGAGGGTGCTGCATGAAAAGCCATGTCTAACGAGAATGAGGCGTCAACGCAAAGCGCTAACCGTCAAATCAATTCTACCGTGCCTTGCGCGCCTAAGCTATCACTGCGCCGTGCAGCATAGAAAATTGATCTGAGCTGGGCTCTTCAGGAGCCTTTGGGGCCGTGCTCCGGGCGGCGGTGATGAATATGCAGCAGCATTGGCGAAGCTGGACACCGTTTTAAATGTGGCGGTTACGATCTTAAAATCCTTAAAATTCAAATTCTGTTGGGACTTTATGTTGACCACTGAAAGTTAATACAAGGCACACAGATAGGCATTGAAGCGAGTATTAACTTTCAGTGACATGACTCCCAATAAAATTTGAACATGAAGTGTTGCAAAACAGGGGGGGGTACATTTATTGGTAAAAGCCAAGGCGCTAGTTCTAGAAACTATCTCCCTGCCGGGATGCCTATATAGCCCATGGGGTGGGTGGCCGGCCTATGCTCCTAATCTAGGGAGTCCCATACTCGGGATTGTTCTGCGCTGCTTTTTCTGCTCATCTTTGACTGTACCCCCCCTTCCCTGATGCCAGACTCCCCCCCTGGGGGGAGCCTGGTGGTCTGGTCTGGAGGGCGCCGCCTTGTCTTCCTCGGGATTACTTGGCTGGGGCTCCTGACTTCGCCTATGCTGTGCACTGACACTTTCTCTCGCCGGGAGGCGAGCACTGTTCCAGCTCGTTTGTTTGTGCTGTTTTTTGTTGTTTGTGTGTTTTGGGTGTCGTGCTTGTCGTGGCTGTGCCTGCTGCCCCGCCCTGTCTCCTGGCAATCCGCGGCTGGCCTCCCCTCGCTTCTCCCTGACTGGCGCCCCGAAGCCCGCGGCGAGAGCCGCGCTGGCACCGCCCTTTGTGTGCGCCCTTGAAATTTTTTACTATGAACGGCCCCTCCCCCTTCTTTTTTTTCTCGAATACCGAATACGGAAATTTTTTTTTCCCTTGTAGAGAAGGTCGGACGGTTACGCTTATCCATGCCTGACGTGCTACTTACTGTTCCTACCAAAGTTGCAGGGTCGCAACCCTGTGGAATTGCCGCTCTCACTGTCTGCATTCGATCGCCCTGTTTTTCTGCCGACGTCGACCGGTGAGTTTCCTGCAATTCACGTTCATCGACCGATTGCAGCTGTTCGTCTCCTATCACTCCTGATCTTGTCTCCTCCTCTTCTTTTTCCACCTTGTTTCGTGTGCTTTTAGGAATCCCCTCGCTACACTCGCCGCCAAAGGAGGAGGTACCCTGTTCCGTGCTGCCTCCATCGTATATCCTGGTAGTGTCGGTCGTGACCTGTGATCCCCCACTCCAGGTATCATCACTTCCTCGTGTTGCGTTCCCTCCCGGCAATGCACGCAATAATCCTCTGCCACTCGTGGCATCCACTCCTCCTCCGTCAGATTCGTCCAGAATCTGTACGGACCCTGATGTTTTAACCCGTATGCACACCCCATCACTATCCCTTCTCGTGCCCCATGCCTCGACCCTTCCCCAAATGCTGCCTTCATCGGAGGGTGATCCTTCAGCCCTCCCCACGCCACATTCTCTATAAAGTACCTGTTGCCTCCCTTCCCCTTCCTCTCGAACTTGTCTACACTTTCTATCATTGCATCCACAGCCTGTAACTCTTCTGGTTCCACCTCCTGCCCCGCATGTGGTCCCTTCCCCACCCCTTTCGATTTCCCTAATCCATTGCCTGTGCTCCAGGGCCCGCAGCTGGCAGAGAACCACAGGCCTACCACTTCCCTCCTGTGTACTTTTCCCCTGCTCATTGCCATTTCCACTACTGTTTGTTTTCCCTTCCTGCAGAATTCTGCAGTTATCTCTGGATGCTCCCTGCCCCTCAACTCTCCCAGGTTGTGTGACTCCCGATCTATCGTAACCACCCTGTTCACTTCCTGTAACAACCCATCCGTCGCTCCATAATACCCCGCTCCCCCTTCTATTACTGTAAGAATTTCCCTCTCCATATCCTTGATCTGCAGCCCCGCCGCATCCATCACTTTCCTTGCTTCCCCCGCGCCGAACCACTTCTCCTGGACCATCCACTCCTCCCACTCTTGTCTCCACTCCCTTTTTGCCCCCCCTTTCCCCAGCATCCTCACTTGCACAGTGGCCTTCTTCTCTGCTGCTATCACCATCACTGCACAGTATATTTCCTGTCGTGTCACCCTGGCCCTTCCTGACGATTCCCCCCTTGTCAGATCCTGTACCATTGAATCCAGTTGCCCTATCTTCACCTCCCACACCCCCTCTCTGCAGGTCACATATTTCTGCATCCACTCTGCCGCCGCTCGCACTCTCCTTTCCCTGGTGCCCACGATCCCGCCTCCTGCTCTCGCCACCCTCAGTCCCCATTCCTCCCCTAGTTCTCCATGCTCCTTCGCCACTTTGACTACTCCTGTGTCCACCAGGCGCGCCATGTACTTCCAGAATGCCGCCGCAGGCCATGGCTTGGCGATGTCCCTCTGGGCATGCTCTATCGCCCCTACCGTGAGGTACACCCCTCTTCGCATCCCCCTCTCCCCCACTAATCCCATCGCTTTCGCCACCTTTTCCTCTGTTACCGCTCTTGTCGTCGCCATTCTCTGCGTTGGTCGTGTGGTCTGTTTCGTATTCGTGTTTTTTAACGGTAGCCGTTATTGGCCGTTGCCAATTTCTACCCCCTCTCCCCGCCGTGCAGCCCGTGTCCTCGCTCCCTCCCCTCTTCCCGTTCCCCCCTCTTAGTTCCCTACCTGAGCGCCTCTTTACCCTTCCTTCGATACCGCTTACGCCGTCCGCCTGCGGCCTCCTGCGCTTCGCCACATGCTGTGCCGCATTGTTCCCCGATTTGCAGTGATGGCTCTCATTTTGACCTTTGTCCCTGCCTTCCCCTGGTTCCTCTTCCAGTGCCCTTTTCTTACCCTTCTTAGGTGTCCCTCGATTGGGCGGTGGTCCGCTCTCTCGTTTCTCATGGCAGCAACAGCCGCCGTGTCCATATCCCTCGGTATGGGCTGGGGCAGCGTCACCCTCGCCGTTGTGGGCCTCTTGCTGTTTAGTCTCCCCTTGGACCCTATCTCCTACTCTGTGCGTATTCACGCTACCCTCTCCCTTCGTCTGCGTGCTGTTCCTACATGCTCGCCCCTGTCCTGGTGCTCTCATGTCGTGCCCCCTCATTCCTCTCTGGCCATGCGCCCTCACGTCACCCTCGCCCCCTCCAGCTTGGCTCTGTTCTCTCTGGATGCCATCACTCTCGCTTCCCGGATCCTGTGTTCTTACGCCGTGCTCCCTCATTCCGCCAGGCCCCTGCGTTCGCATGTTGTGCCCTCCCGTTTCACCCGCACCCTGTGCCCTCATGCCGAGCTCCCACATTTCCCCATCGCTCCGTGTTCCCATGCTGTGCTCCCTCATGTCCTTAGGGTCCTGCTTTCTCGCACTGTGTTCACTCGCTTCACACTCCTCTTGTATTTTCCTGCCTTGCTCACTCATTCCTCTAGGGCTCTGTACTCCCTCGCCTTGCGTGCTCTCCTCTTCCTCCCCCTGTGCCCTCTCGCTAAACCCACTCTCGCCGCTGTGCCCCTGCGCTCGCATGTTGTGCTCGCTTACTCTTCCAGAATTCTGCTCTCTCGTGCTACGCGCACCCCTTCCGTCCTCCTCCCGCTCTCTCTTGCCCCCCTCACCCCTGTCCCCCCGGCTTTGTTCGCTCATGCTGTGCTCGTTCATTCCCCCATGACTTTGTTCTCTCACCCTGCCCTCACTCATTCCTTCGCGATCTTGCGCCCTCATGTCGAGCTCTCCCATCGTACCCTCCCACTGTGTCTTTCTGCTGCTCTCGCTCATTCCTCCAGGGCCTTGTGCCTTTTCACTTTGCTTGCCCTTCCCGCCAGGGTCTAGCTTCCCTTTGTGCTCCCTCTCTCCATCAAGACCCTGTGCTTCCATGTTGCACTTTCTTGTTCCCCCATTGCCCTATGCCCTCGTG
>Ga0099797_101246_pt1 | contig 14001 bp, 5 predicted proteins | sample Uncmet_Sort48C_1_FD_89871 | JGI IMG/M metagenome (GOLD analysis project Ga0099797, IMG submission 89871) | Marine eukaryotic communities from CALCOFI LINE 67, Pacific Ocean - C012_Sort48C_1 | ecosystem: Environmental > Aquatic > Marine > Oceanic | place: Pacific Ocean: Monterey Bay | collected... | reverse complement strand
AGTTTCAAAACCTGATTAATCGTCCTGTGATGAACTGCAGCATGAGCATTCCCTCGTATTTCTATTCCTTAAATATTAGTATTATTATACTTTTTTTTACTTTTATATCATATGATATATTCGTACGAATCATATGATATCTTATATGCACTTACTTCTTTTTAATTAACTGACTCAATGTTTGTAACATAGGGATTAATCGGCTGAACATGGCGCGAAAGCCGTAACTTGGCATCGTAGGTGCCAACCCAGTACGAAGAAGAATGGTGAAACAAGCACATACGAAATGTGTAACCACCATTATATTAGTTTTATAATGTATAATATGATGCTTTTCACATTCCGTCAGGTGGACGCAAGTCAGTGCTCCAGGCTTTCTCACCTGTTGTTTCGCGTGGCTTGCCGGTGACATGGTTTGCAATGAAATCAGAGACTAAATCCACAACACACATTTGTGTGTCTGGCTCAATGTGTAAATGGTGAAAGCTATTTTCAAGCCGGACAGGATGTTTTAAATGCTTCAACATACGCAATCTGGGATGCTCCCATAAGTTTTCCTCCACCTCGACATCCTCTTCTCTCACGTGGTTTGCATCGGCACCTTTGAGAATTTGAAAAATCGTTACTGGGCCCCCATTCCTATTGCTTGAAGGCCAGCCGTTGCTTGCAAGAACTGCTGTAGTTGGGCAAGAAATGTTCTCTAGCAACGCCCGCACTTGTTCTTCATTAAATCGTAGAGGTGTCCCATTATTGAGTCTTGGATCATGTGTAAAGACAAGGTTCCCATCGCGACCATCCCCAGATTCGCAGGCCGGCTTTGTGCCTCGTTCTAATATAGTTTTTGCAGCAGTGTAGGATATCTTTTGTTTTCCTGGGAATTTTGAAACAGCTGCCTGACGCCGCACAATAATCTCATCTAAATCAGCATACCGGCGTAGGGACTTCCCTTGGTCCTTTGCAGTTTTCGAAGCGCTTTCGCTCAAAAACGCACTTCGGAATTGAGCCGGTGCTCTCTTGGAGGACTCGCTCACAGGGCCCACACCATCCAGAAAAACAAGCCCGTCGAAATACTCTGGAAATGATCCTGCGACGACGGTTGCAATCCCCGCGCCCATGGAGTGTCCGATCAACATACAAGGAGGTTTCTTCGGTCCAATCCAATCCAATCCTTCCTTTCCCAACACGGACAAAGCAAATGCCGCGTATTCCGTTTGGTAGTAAAAAGATGCCTCTGGGAGCCAATCGCTTTTTCCGTGGCCACACAAGTCCAAAGCAAAAACATTCGCACCAAAACGCTCCGTCAACTGAGGCGCCAAGTGATCAAAAGAACTGGCATTATCGAGCCATCCATGAAGGCACAACACGTTCACTGTAGGTATAGTTTTTGGCAAGTGCCAAAGTTTTCCCGCTACTTGAAGACTTCTAACTTTAAACACCTTTTCCACAGCGGACATACAGACACTCATCCGTCATCCGATCGAACAGTGGGCGTGTTTTGATACACGATGGAAATCTGGCGATGGAGCAATAAAATCAAAGCGATGTGTGGGGGCAAGACTAACTGCATGAATGAAGGAGCATCGCAACCAAATTCAATTTCAACAGTTCGTGTCCGCGCTTGTTCCGGCAGAAAAATGTTTATTTGCACCATGCGTTTGCTAGGAGGACGAGATTACTATTAATACTATACTACTACGCTTACTACTATTCTAACCATACCTCGTACCCAACCCAGTGGAAACACAAACCGTCATCTCCCCTTCGTTGCAAGGCTGTCCACACGTTGTAATGCCAATGCAGTGCCGAGAGAGCCTTGCAAGACTTCGTTGTTTTCATGCAAAGTGAGTATTTCCGATCGCAACTTCTGGATTTCCTTCTGTTGCGCTTCAATGATGTCGCCCATACTGAAGCCTTGGCGAAATGGTTCCAATTCGGCCTCCAATAACTTGTCTGCAGCGATTTCAGAGCTCAAGTAGCGGCGATACCTGTCTTTCTCCTGCTCCAAAGATCTTCTAAGCCGTTTGTTTTCTACGGCCAAACGATGTTTAGGCCCCGTCTTACTAAATGCCCTGTCTTTCTTATTTGCTCCTGTTTCTAATAATTTGAAAAGCGCGACCCCTGGCGTTTTGTTCCCTTCTTCGTTCTTACCTTCATATATTAATGTCCGGAGTCGGTTGATTTCGTGGGTGTATTCTTCATTCATGGACTCCAACTCCCGAACCTTCATCAAATTTGACGAGCGTTTCAGTTTGAGAAGCTCGTCGTCACGCTCTCTCAATGCAGTCTCCAAATACCGAACTCGATTCTGCGATTTGCCACCGGACGTCGCGGCTGTGACAGTTCCTGCACGCGGATTTTGTCGGCCTGCCTTTGTCAACAGGGGAGTGACTCGTAGAGTCTCGTTCTGTGCCCTCAAGTAGTCCAATTCATCCTGCAGCTTCCTTAACTCTAACTCCGCCTTTCGGGACTTCGCAGTCGCTTTCGTATACCTTGTTCGCATTTCCTTCAGTTGGCTCGCTAGCGAAGCATCCTTGACCATGTCGGCGGAGGCCTTTGCTGTAAACATGTAGTTCGTCGCCTTGACAAAACAACAAAACAGGTGGGTGCTTGCTAGTCAAGCTGGGTAACCGATGGCTAAGTTGGCCTGCAACAAACATCACAATGATTCCAGCGGAGTCATCCCCCGCTCCACGGTGAATTTCGGCGCATGTAACGGATGAGTGCAAATGTTGAATTCAACCTTCGTTTCGGAACATTGAAGTCGACATCGGGAGCATACATAGGAGTATATATAGTTATAATACATTTAGGATACTACAATCAAAAATAACCGCCAGGTTAACCCTAAAACAACAACAACTTCCGTTTTTATTTAGGACGATCAGATCACCGAAGTTTACTCTCCTCTCATACCACCTTCCAAGTTACTTCCACAGGCTTGCTGTCGATTCGGCCAGCGACGAGACGCTTGGCGTAGGTTTCACTTGCCTTTTTGATTTCATATGTTGCCTTGTATGGCGCTTCCTTGAACGCGGGTTTGTATTCACGAAAAATGCGCTGCGTTTTTGGGTCTGCTTCGGACAGCAAATTTTTCGTGTACTTCTCTTCCATTTCAAATGCTTCCGAGGAGCGAGGAGAAAAAGTGGCCAGACCTTGTTCCAGGTACCCTTCGAAACGATCACACTCGTTTTCAACATAGTCGGGCTCTGGGATTTGTCCGGTAGGTGTATACTTTATCCATTCAGACTCGGCCGTCCACATTTTCTCACTGGGAATTTTATCTTCTATTCGCTCGCTTCGAAGCGTTCTGTTGGTTCCTTTCCTTCGATCGATGGCCTTAGTCGCACTATTACGAAACCTCACAGTGTTCGGTGGATGTGGCGCAAATTTGACCATCCTTTTCACGGCAAAAGGTTCCTCCCGTGCCGCAGCCGCCAGCATCGACACCCTCTGTTTTGCGCGGAATTTTACTATTTGTTTTGCTTTTGCCATCATTGCATAGCCCATGCACTCGTTTTCTATTTTTGCCATTTCCGCAACTTCGCTATCATTTGACATAGTCCCTTTGTCCTTTTCACGAGGTGTCGTATAACACAGCCGAGGCTGCCAATTTTTGCTTACTGCTTTTATTCTGTGTTGAGCGGTGATAAACTTTTCGCGGGTACGGTACGTTGGAGGCCTGGCTAGGCGCCTCAAGTTTTTTTGCTTCTCGTTCAGGTTTGCCATAATTTCTGATTCAGTGGGCAATGTGAACGTTTCTGGGTGGACCCCGTCAAACTTTGAAAATCGCGGCACGTACGAAGGCACATTGGCTGCTCGGTTTGAAGCATATAAAATTCCGTCCTGTGCAGGGTTCCACTCCAACTTAGGCTGAGCCATTTTTTCTAAACGCATTTTCAAGGGACCCAGTTTTAGACTAGCCTCGGAAGGGAGGTTAGGCAAACTATTTAGGGACCCGTAGGAGGAAGCCATTCTGTTCAAGTGAAGTTTTACAGCTGAAAAATGTCTGGCTGCGATCTCAGTGCTATTCGGTCAAAGGTCTCTATGTTTGATGCCTCTCGTTGTTTGATTCCATACAGCTGGGCCGACTCGTTGAACACACAGATATTGATTACACCCTGCCTTAAATACTGTAACTATTGGTCGCATAAAACGCTTGCCGAACTAGCTACTGTTGGTTTCTCGGGTAAGTACGTCCTTAGACTATAACATGCAAAACTGCAAGCGGGCCGTTTGAGGTGGATAGGCCCGACAGGACTTAACTACTGATGTGCAGTACAAGTAAATTTTCAAAAATGCAGGATGGCGTACTAATACAGACTAAAATGCAAAAAAAACTTTCAACACAATATAACCGTAGAAAACGTCATCACCGGGATGCACCTGGCATTTATTTTAGTCCAATATCGCGATTTCTTAACGGCGGTAGTCCACGGGTGTGTTGACCGACCCACGATCTTGATCATTCACGAGGACTTCAAACCCGTTCACGTTGCAACCAAATTGTAATCGCACCTTGTCAATCCCCCGTCCCCCCTTTCTGCACCATGAGAACACCCTAGTAAGACGTCCTTGCAGTCTTCAACTTGTCCTGAGTATGGACGTAGGGAGTCAACGACTGCCACCTGAACGCGAGCGGGATCGCATATGGGTTTGGCGATCTTTGTGGAAACCAAAGAGTAAACTCAAATTAACTTTGGCTATACCCGATACTGTCTTGCTCGAAAATGGTGCAATAACACGCTGGCTGTTTACTTCAAAGGATGAAAAAATTTTAAAACGGGGTTCCGGCAACGCCGCTTTCGGAAATGTTCTCTCTCGGTTTCAAAATCTGTATGGGCAGCAGCAAATGAATTGTAAAGTTGCTGCAAAATTGATGGACGGGGCAGCCTTGGTATATAACAGCAAGCAATCACCCGAATGCAAAGAAATCGATCTACCTTCACTGAGCAAACTATGTGCTGGCGGAACGCAAAGTTCAAATGAGCAGCGGATGAAGGCAGATATTCTACAGTTTAAAGTTGTCGGTAGAACTGGGGAACAGTTATTGTACCATAATTCATATAACGCAGCGAATCCCTTGAACGGGAGAGGGGTTGTGGCAACGTCGACTCACAGAGTTCGGTTTATAGAAGAAACGGTTGCCCATTCCACTGCTCAGTTATCGTCCTCGTCTAAAAGCAGTCGGGTCAATTCCCTCGTTGTCATGCAGGCCCAAAATAACTTGAAGCGGTTAATCAGTATGGACCGTGCGTTCAATGCGAAATTAGATAAAACAACACAACAAATTGTTAAATTTATAGAGGGGCGCCGCAAATGCACTGTATCCAAGTTCACAGCTGAATATTCAATAGACCCGAATGGAAACCATATTTTCATAAACGCTCGAAATGTTTCAACGTTTGAGAACTTTCGAAAACCCTCTCTCTTGCCTAAACGTATCCGGGTAGAGTTTGACGAAAATAAACCCAACGGCGGTGTCTATGCAGCCTCTACTGCAAAAGAACTAAGACTTGCATCAACGACGGACCGAGCACTTCAGTTCTACACACGTGGCGACAAAGAATATATTGCCGGAGACGGGATGCAGCATGGATCTGAAGAGAAAACAAAAATGCATACAACAATTCAAGTCATTCGAAAAAAATGCCATGGTGATTTTTGTGATTTCCAGGGCGATGAGTTAGCGGAGGAGGGAGCCCAGGCGGAACGGCCGTCGTCATCAAACAGTGCTGATTCTTCAAGGAAACAGTGGACTCGAAAAAGAGCGGTGAAAGACGAATGGGCCGTAACCAGTACAAAAATGTCTAAATTTAGGGAACAGCAAATGGAGGACACTATTGTAGACGTGCAGGCCCAAATCGATGCAGGCGAATATATTGGGGAAGTCGAAGGCATGGAAAAGACTTTTCGCGGCAGACCGACAAGTTCTCCCAAGAACAAGACCAAGACAAAAAAAAAGAGAAACAAAGTATTTACCTTAGCGTATCGGCTCATAGCAAATGCCAGGGTAGACTCGGAATATATGCCGGACAAATTAACCCGCTGGTATATGACTGCCCGAGCAAAGCGGCGATCTGGAGATGGACCATGGTTGCATTTTATAGCACCTACATCTGGCAAGAAATACAAGCCTGGAATGATGCTCAGGTGTGTATGGGATTGGGCGGGTATCATTGCATGTACAAAGGTCCAATTATTTTGTGGTTTTACGAAAGTATATGATGTTGTGATGTCAACAAAAAATGATGGCCTATATGTTTTTGAAATTCCGGCGGAAATTCTCGAAGGATTAGAGTTGCACATGCGGGGTAATATGTGGCGCTTGAAAATTTCTGACACAAGCAATCCAAATACGTTCAATTACAGCGCACGGTTTTCGATAGGTGAATCTACCCCAGCGTCAAGGGTATTGAATACAACAGGGGAGCATGATGAATCGGAAAAGAAGTTCCTCAATTTGATGCAAGATTTGGACCATGATGAGATTGAACAAATGCGAATATCGAAGAAATTATGTGGGATGGCTTATTATTTGAATACGGAAAAGCAAAACAAGCGAGTTCCACCGAGCATGAAATATTCCGAAGTGACAGTGTGCCGGCAATGCTACCTAGTTTATAATCGTCTTCAATTACGGAAAAGAGATTGTATGCGCTTAAAAGATGCAGGTTGTGTATTAGATGACTTGGGTCAAGTCATAGCAGGGCAGCCGCCAGTAAACAGGCTGGTAGTGCGCCCATTGGATGAGACGAGGCTCGAAAAGCAAATGAAAGCCATCGTGGACGGCCCTGAAGTAGATCTAGAGTCACTGCTTCGTAATAGACCTAATGCCAAGAAACGTCATGAGAAAATTGTTCGTAGACGAGAGAACCGGGAACAACTAATTCAAGAAGTCAACAATAGGAGTATGACGATTGAAACCAATTTGGCTCGTGGCCTAGGAGTGTCTCAGGAAACTCTAAAGGACTTTGACGAAGCATATGAGGCAGCAATGAAGGCAGGGGTGGTCCCCGATGCACCTGCACTAAGAAACGCTGATTTTGTAAAGCGAAAAGTGGAGAAGTTGGCGAAGCTTCGCCCACCCGAAGGACAAAGCCTGGGTCAGAATGGAATGTTTTCCGTACCGAAGCAAGTGGTAGGCGCGTCGAGAGCGTGGGAGCCTTCTCAAACTCGCCCGGAGGGATTTTTTAATAATGAAGAAGGTTACTACAGTTCCGACGATGAGCCATTAATGGGAGGATCCGTACAAATGAAATTTGAAGAAACGTTTGGCAATGCTCCGAAACTACCTCCAAGTGTGTCTGTTGGCCCCAGAAAAAATGGATGGACTGTCGTCAGTGGCTTAAATAAAACGTCCAACGACACATTGTTTATCACCCCCTCAAATACGCAGCCTTCGCCTAATGAAACGGAGAAAGTACTTGCTGGTTTAAAAGCAAAGTTTCAAGAGGCGCGAAAAAAGAAAGCGGTAAAATCATCCTTTGACTCCCCCACCAAAGCAAGTTCCACACGTCTTCGAAAGAAATCGGTTCGTAGCGCATCCATGGTGGAGTTAAAAAATCAATCGTTGGCCGCGGATAGTAAAGCAAAAATTGGTGCTACCACGTCACGGAAATCAAACAACGAACTGCGTTCAACTGCTTCCATAAATTCTAGATATGCTAGCATCATCCCGTTGCTAGAAGCTAGAGGCGCTGGGGCCAGAGAGACTCGAGACATAGTTCCATCACCAAAAAGGAAGAAGATTCCATGGAAAGGAACGAAAGGTGGCTTCGATGCGTCGTCACCAGCACACGAAACCGTACGCGGAGGTCGTCGAGATGTGTTTGGTGAGCCACGAAGACCAAAGAAATTAACACGAAAAGAACGGAAGCGAAAGGACCAGGAAAGAAAAGAGCATGCCCTGGCCATCGGAAGACTCTCTCACCAGGGAAAGATAAAATCCCCAAAACGTTTGACAAAAGCTAAATCTAGTAGCCCCCTGCGCCGGAAAAAACGTTCTCTAGGAAAACAAGTTAAGAAGTCAAAGGAAAAAACCCAAAAAGGCGCGAAAGATTCTATAATGCCATACGAGATCAGACACAACCCTGAGTTGCGTAAAGTGATCTGTGTGCTTGTTTTGGGGCAGCTTGCAGACATACGGCACTTGCTGCGGGTTTACTCAGCACAAGGTACTCGCGGTCTCGCTGCCAGTTTTACGGATGGGGAGCCAGAGACGGAGTATGCGGGAGCAAGCGAGGGTTTACCGGACAAAAAAGTCGCTTGGCTGCTTGAAAATTTTGTCTGTTGTGCCAACGTATTTGCGAGCCTCTTTGCACCTGGTAGTGCACGACCAAGTGGAAAATCCCGTCGATTTTTTAACACCATTGGGGTCTCCAAAGGAGCTGACGTAGACCCCAATGTTCCGTGGTCTTCGGAGACTGTTACAAACGATGCCATGAACTTAGTGAAAGAGTTTATCCGCTGGTTCAACGTTGGAATGTCAAGATATTTGATTTTTGAAGGAGTGTCACATTGGGTCGCAGGAAGTGTGGTTCTCGCCCACCAAAAATGGTGTCAAGCAGCTATTGAAGCAAAACGGTCTTCTGGACCGACATCGTATGATGCCGGCGTGGCGTATTTTCTCATAGGTAGGCACATGGACACAAAAACGCAAACTGTAGAACGAAAGAAGCACCTTCGGATGGCGCTGAATCTATTCCGAAAACTCGATGGCGAAGCTAAGGAAGAGGAAACAGTGCTTGAAAGAGAACTACATATTCCCCCACAAGACAACAAGAGGATTACGAAGATCGTCATCAATGATACTTCTAACGCACAGATAGACGAGGATGAAACCACTGAAGAACCTCAAATGCTCATGGAAAGTAATTTGTATGCAAACTTTAACCCCGGAGAGAGTGCGAGGGCATCCACACGAGCATCAACGTCGGAGAGTATACTTGAACATGAAGAATTCAAAGTGACCCAAACATCACTGAAAGATCTATGGGAAAAAAATCAAATGTCGCACGACGAATCAAAAGAGCAGTTTTTATATGACGCAGCTAATGTTGGAGTCGGTAGCGCTACCGGTCCCATCACTCCTGGTTACGAGAATTACAGCGGAGATGTTGACAATGTTCCTCCGCCGACTGCAGACGTTGCGGCAATCATGGCCGCTCCCATAACGCCAGGCACCACAGCAGGAACCATGTTTGGGCCGGTGACACCAGACTATAGCAGTGCTCAAGAGTCTGATTACAAAGGGGTCACAACCATGTACGGGCCGGCAACACCAGGTTACGATGCTCTCCAAAGTGGTCCAATTACACCAGGCTACGAACACAGTGTTAGCAACATGGTTCCTCCACCGCAAACTGCCGACGTGGAAGCGATTATGAACGCTCCAGTGACCCCAGGCACGACGGCTGGAACAGCATTCGGACCAATCACGCCGGATTATAGTAAACACCAGCATGTCACTGGGCCGATTACACCGGGTTATGAAAGCCGTAACACAGTCCCACCACCACCACAAACCGCCGACGTGGAAGCCATAATGAATGCCCCGATAACCCCAGGTATGACTGCTGGAACAGCATTCGGGCCGATCACACCAGACTACAGCAAACAGCAGTATGCCACTGGCCCGATCACACCCGGTTACGAAAATGGATATAGCACTAGTGCCCATCCCCCACCGACGGCCGAAGTTGCAGCAATTATGAACGCACCCATCACTCCAGGTCTTGACAGCGTGGACATTGGCATGGGCATAGATTCTAGCGAGAACGCCGGAGGAATCCACATAGTACCTTTATATAAGAAAGAGAAAAAAATTTCAAAACTCCCTCCATTGCACACTCAAGAAGCACAATTGAGGGTACGTAAACTGAAGGCAGAAGCGCTGTCTGAGCTACGAGAGAAGAATTTTAAGCAACCCATGGTATATAGTGATTCGGAAGAATCGGCTGCTTCTACTATTCGCGATCTTAGAGAGAGTCATGAAGACGATGTAAAAATTTTGAAAGTAAAGTTACAGTCAGAAAAGCGTCGCCAAAAATCTGTTTTACAGCGTAAACTAGAAGAAGGAAATTCGCAGCGTGTCAATAAAGTGGGTGATGCCTCATTGTCTCAAGAAGGTCAGCTATCTATCGTCCGCACTGATTCCACTAGTGAAGTTGCGGTATTAAAGAATCGTTTACTTCGTGAGCGAGAGCGTCAGCGAGAAACATTGAAGCGGAAGCTTGACGACCGCCGACGAAAATCCCAACTAGCCCAAAAATACATCACCAAAGTGGCAGAGGCTGCGTATACATTCTACACCGAAGAAGATAACGCGGGACTTAGCGAAATGGGTAAGCAAGCTGCCGAACCGGCAAGCGCCCTCGAAACGGACAGCAAGCTGCCGTATGATCACCCCGACAGCAGCCCGTTCACATATGTCGATCTATCTCCTCCACAAAGTGTGGAGAGTGCTGTTGTTAATGTGGACGAGCGTGAAAGCGTAACAACTCCTGTTGAACACGTCGATCCTTCGAAGCAGAGCGATCACTCTGCCTATTTCAATTCATACAAAAATCCGACGATTGGTGAAGATACACCGTCCCCTACATCTTCCCACCTACAACCAGGTTCTCCATCACCGAGCAAGAAAGCATCAAAAGCTCTTATATCCGCCCGGCTGGGAAACATGTCCGATATTTTGTTCACTATGATATCACAAAGAAAAACGCTGGCATTGAACGCAATGCTAGACGCAGGCTCCGATGTGTTCGCAAGAAATGAGGGAGGGAATACTTTATTGATCGAGGCAGCGAAGCTAGATGATATGGATATGATGCATATGCTAATTGCACATGGTGGGAAGAAACTTTTAGATGCGCAAAATTTTGAAGGAAACACCGCACTACACTTTATATTTGAAAGGAATGATGCCATTGGGGCGTCCTTTTTAGTTGCGAACGGCGCGGATGAGAACATTGTCAACATGTATGGTCTACCTGCGCGAGATGGTGTGAAATTGAAAAATTTTAAGGACCTCAATTTCTAAAATGAAAGAAGAGAAGTTTAAGTCCTACTGAAGAGGTCTGTCTTATGATACTATTTTCGTACACACTGTATTTAATAAATATTAAGGCTGTATTCACACTGTATTTATGTAGGGGAACCAAAGATTTTGGTGTCTTAAAGGAGGCGAACCTGGTGTTCGTATCGAACGTAGGACGCCATTATATATACGAAGGTGTAATTCCTTACTTGCCGCGCCCCAAGCCCAAGTACCAATTATAGGGCTTTCCTGATATCAACAGAGGGTGCTTTCTCTTTAGATGCACCAAGGCAGAATGGACTTTCCGTTCCATACGCCCGAGAATGTTGAACATTCTTTTCAAGATTGGGTTGCGAGGAGCCGCTGTCTCCTTCTTCTGAAGACGTTGTGTCGGGGTCAAGGTTTCCTCTCCTTCTTTACCCAGAGGAGCTTGCTTAGCAGTTTCCTCTGCCTCGATGCGCTTGACCGAGGGGCGTTTGGCTGCTTTCACAGCGATTTCTTTTCGTTGCCTGTCCAACGCAGCTTGTTTCGTTGTTTCCTCTGCCGTGGCACGTTTGGCTGCTTTCGCAGCGATTTCCTTTCGTTTCCGGTCCAAAGCAGCTTGCTTCGCTGTTTCCTCTGCCTCGATGCGTTTGGCTGCTTTCGCAGAGATTTCCTTTTGTTTCCTGTCCAACGCAGCTTGCTTCGCTGTTTCCTCTGCCTCGATGCGTTTGGCTGCTTTCGCAGAGATTTCCTTTTGTTTCCTGTCCAACGCAGCTTGCTTCGCTCTTTCCTCTGCCGCGGTGTGTTTGGCTGCTTTCGCAGCGATTTCCTTTCGTTTCCGGTCCAAAGCAGCTTGCTTCGCTGTTTCCTCTGCCTCGATGCGTTTGGCCTTTCGTTTCCGGTCCAACGCAGCTTGCTTCGCTGTTTCCTCTGCCGCGATGCGCTTCTCCCCTTCTTCATTGGCTTGATTTTGTTTCATTTCGTCTTCAGCTTGCTGTGCTTTCTGGGCGACAGACTCGGATTCTCTCCGCGCACTTTCTGGCGCGCATAGCTTCTGTATTGGAAAAGAACTATCCAAACATTCGTCCGCTCCAAAGGACACATAGTCCGACTCGCAATCGGACATTTTGTCCAACCACGCATCGATCAATCTCATCGCAGGCGAGCCTTCTCCACCAACGTATGCAGCACCAATAGCGCGCATGGCACCACCAGGCATGACGTCTTTTAGTTTTCTGCGGAGTTCTACAGGCATACATTCCTCTTGTAAAGCAAGGCATGAGCTTTTACACGTTTGCAACGGCTGGCAAGTGCCCGAGCATCGAGGCAAGACGGTCTCACAAATATCGGATTTGAATTTGGGCAAACACTTAGTAAATCTGTCAGAGTACTTTGCAGGGACAAGTCTCATGTCTTTGGCCATGCTAAGAAGGCCCATGAGCTTGTCGGATCCCGTCCTGATCCCCGCAATAGTGAAGCCTTTTGCTACGGTTCCATAGTATGAATCTGCCATGCAGCCATAGCGCCCTACATTCTGGATGAGTGTACATGCAGTACTTGGCAGCGGGAACCCTGCCGTTCCCGTTTCGGTCTTTTCAGCTACGATACGCCCCTCTGTGTCCACTGTTGCTTGTTCAGGCGCGACTGTACTGCTTGTAATTTTATCTGCTTGTTCAGGCGCAATGGTGCTGGTTAAAAATTCTTCTGCTATAACACCTGTCTGCTTGACACATAAACCTAAAAAAAACTGTAGCATTTTCTGTTCTGTCCCAATTTTTGAAATTTGCTTATCGAGAAGTGGGGAGATTCTCTTTCGGATTTCTGTTTCAACAAGTTTGTTTAAGTCCAAGATCATTGATCCAACTTGACATACCCCATCCATTTCATGTTCAACAATTAGCCCATTGTTCCAATGTATGAATGATGATGCGTTTACCAAAAATTTAGTTCCCTTTTCCGTGAAACGCAGAAGAATATCAGCATCTGCATTCTCTACAGCAATCTTGAAGTGTCCATTACAAGTTAGTAATTCCGAGACGTCCCCGACAGATATATTCAAGTTGACGCGAACCGTCGTTTCTGGAATGCGCAAAGACACACCTTTAATTTCAACACGAGGGTCTTGTTTTTCTACATAAGTTACATTAACCTGGCGTACGCTAATTTCAGAAATGTTCACAGAAGATACATTTGCTTCGATTGCTATGCCTTTCGGTAATCGTTTTGGCCGAATTGGAGGTATGTTGAACAATTTTCCAGTTAATCCTGATTTGATTTGATCAGGGATCAGTTTCTCCAAAGTGCTAGACAAATCATTCACTTTGACTCGAGCACATTGTTCAGATGGAGCAACTGCACGGAAAACAGAGTCACGCCAGCGTCGGGCTGCTTCTCCTCGAGTTCTGGCCAGTTCTTTTTTTCGTAAAGCCGCTTCCGATTCTGGGTTCGGAGGTGCCCGGCAGTCAGAGAGCAATTTTTTGAATATGCCTATATTTCCAATTGCATCTGTTACCATGTTTGATGCTTTAGACAACTCATCCTCGACATTATCTTTAATTTTATTCGAAATGAATCTATCGAGTTTTTTTTTTAAATTTCCAATATTTCCTAAAATTGTTACAAGATACCCAACAGCGCCATTAATTTTATGCTTTACAGCCAGCTTCCCCCATGCAATTGTAATGTCGTGAACTTTCATAAAAACATCTTTAGAGCTTTTACTGCTCGATTGTAGATGAAACCTTTGCCTTCGTCGTGTATGTGCCCCAAATCTGGGCGAAGTATACACAACTTCTTTCATAGCATTCAATACCTCCAATCTGACGCCTCGGTTGCCACCAGCGTATTTTATCAAACTGTCGTATTCGATTGCCGATATTGGATATTCCTTTCCCAAATCAGCTTGCCAATATTGGGATTTTTTTTTCAAAATATTTTGTTCCGAAAAATACTTTCCCTCATTAAACTTGGAATCAGTTGGGCAC
>Ga0099797_101245_pt1 | contig 14008 bp, 14 predicted proteins | sample Uncmet_Sort48C_1_FD_89871 | JGI IMG/M metagenome (GOLD analysis project Ga0099797, IMG submission 89871) | Marine eukaryotic communities from CALCOFI LINE 67, Pacific Ocean - C012_Sort48C_1 | ecosystem: Environmental > Aquatic > Marine > Oceanic | place: Pacific Ocean: Monterey Bay | collected... | reverse complement strand
AGACATGACTGAGGCATCAAGTTTCCATCAGCTTCGGCTACAAATGGATAGCCTTGGGATGTTTACATGGTAGCGGTATTTGGAAATGTGCATCTCCTTCGACCTTTTTGAAAATGTTGCCGTGCATACATGTCGACGTGTACACATTCTCGTGGCTGTGCTTGTCTTCGATGTGCCGTAGAGTCATTGAAAAAACAGTCACAGACTCATCCCTGTTTAAAATTTATCAAGCATGAATCGCATTTTTTGTGTTTAATTCGTACCCGATTCGTATCGACTTGATGAATTTACTATGCTTCGATGAAAATGTACTGATTGCATTGTGTCCATCTCGTGCTACTCTTCCAACCCTGCCATCACTGGTCATTACGAGGTCATCTGCCTTCATCCTTGACCAGTGGGAGTGATGCTTGCAGTAACTTGTCGACCATGCTTTCTCCGAACACAGACTGCACAATCTTGCCGGAACAATGGATCGGTAATGTGGACCCTCCTCTTTCGCAGCCTGCACAAGTTGCCACATAGGAGGATTCTGAATATGATAACTTGGATCCGAAAGTGTGTTCTTTCCATGATTGTGAATGATTTGCAAACACTTTAGACCAATGAAACGAACATCAAAATCTTCGGTATCCGAACTCCCATCAATGTCAGCTTCATTGCCAGCATCCGTAGCGCCATCGTGCAACTTGGGGCGCTTAGCTGGTCTTGCCGCCACATCTTCATCAACAGACACGAAATCGTATTGAAATCTCTTTCCGAAAAATCGTTGGTTTTGACATGCCATATCAAGTCGACCAGGAAAGATCATGCCAAGTCGTTCTATTGAGGTAGGCTTCGTCGCATTCTCCGTAAGGGTCTGGCTTTCCTCGTTCGGTGTTTGTCCCATTCGCATATTCTCTGCCAGTGCCTGGCTTTCGTCGTTCGCTATGTGTGCAATTTGCATATTGATGTTACGTTTACTTCTTCGTGGAGGTGGACGACGCCCCTGCTCGTAGATTTGATCCTGTACCAGGGAAGTTTCGTTGCATGCATTTTCGTTCAGAATCAGACCTCGTCTAGTAGAAGAGATATGCAGTTTGTTTGTGTCAGCTTTTATCTGACCCGGATACCTTCTCGTGGCCATCGAAAAAGCCCGCGACCGAAAAAGTGATCCCGCAAACTCGATCCCTTGTCCTGTCCAATTGGTCAGGACCTCTTGTTTGATTTCACTGCCCTGAGATCACCGATCTCAAAGCAGCAATGCACAATTAGAGATTCTGATATTGGTGTGAACCATACACAAATGTCAGAATAATATTACCTTACAAGTGCCAAAATTTTCCTTAATAGTCGACAGACTGGAATGCGCAGCATAGCATACAAGATTCGAATAGTCGACAAACTGGAATGCGCAGTGTAGCATTCCAGTCTCGTCAGCGAGTCAGACTTGAATGCGCAGTGTAGCATTCCAGTCTCGTCAGCGAGTCAGACTTGAATGCGCAGTGTAGCATTCCAGTCTCGTCAGCGAGTCAGACTTGAATGCACAGTGTAGCATTCCAGTCTCGCCAGTGAGTCAGACTTGAATGCGCAATGTAGCATTCCAGTCTCGCCAGTGAGTCAGACTTGAATGCGCAATGTAGCATTCCAGTCTCGCCAGCGAGTCAGACTTGAATGCGCAATGTAGCATTCCAGTCTCGCCAGTGAGTCAGACTTGAATGCGCAATGTAGCATTCCAGTCTCGCCAGCGAGTCAGACTTGAATGCGCAGTGTAGCATTCCAGTCTCGTCAGTGAGTCAGACTTGAATGCGCAGTGTAGCATTCCAGTCTCGTCAGTGAGTCAGACTTAGATGCGCAGTGTAGCATTCCAGTCTCGTCAGCGAGTCAGACTTGAATGCGCAGTGTAGCATTCCAGTATCGTCAGCGAGTCAGACTTGGATGCGCAATGTAGCATTCCAGTATCGTCAGCGAGTCAGACTTGAATGCGCAGTGTAGCATTCCAGTCTCGCCAGCAAGTTAGACTTGAATGCGCAATGTAGCATTCCAGTCTCGCCAGCGAGTTAAATGTAGCATTCCAGTCTCGTCAGTAGAAATATATATAAACAAGTCATGTGTTGAAATAGGATACGCCCTCTTCATTCTGTGGGAATTCTTCATTGAACATCTCCCGTAATACTTCACCTGGATATTGTTTGGTTTCAATATAATGCCTGTGAGTCATAGATGCAAATTCTTTCCACACGCTTTTCTTCCAATCACCAAGAGGCGGAGGGGAACCAATGATCAATTCATATAAACGTGAAGTACATTGTTCTGCTCTTGCGGCATATAATCTTTGCATGTAACTCATGCAGTTTCCATGCGAATGGTACCATGGTAGTCTTGATCCTGGTTTTGTAACTATTTGAAAAAGTTTCTCCACATTATCTTTTCGTTCCATTCTTATTTCTGTTTCGATTTCTTCCCACAAATAGGGTAAGATGTTGGCATAGCTTAAGATTGCTTTTTGATCCTTTTCAAAGACCCACTTGGCCAAAGCCTTATCTTTTTGTAAGCTTTCAGATGCATATCCAAACATAAGAGGAGAAATTTCACAAGCCTTTTTTACAAGTTCTATGCTCTTAGTCTTCTCAGCATCACTTTGTCTCCAGGCATTATATAGTTCTACTGCCGGAGACCTTCTTGCAGCCACTGTTTGTTTAGAGACTTGGGCAATGTTCTTCAAATTGTGCAAATCATCCTTTATGGCCAAGTTCCATATATTAATCTGCAGATCAGATGGAAGGTTTTGTAAGGGGAATTCGTCTCCATCTTTTCCAAACCCCAGAATTTCATGAGCACGCGCAAGGTGCTGTGTTGCTCTTTGTATATTCATTTGTTTATTGTGATGTAAATTATTGTGATGCAAAATTATTGTGATGCAAAATAAATACAAATGCGCAATGTAGCATTCCAGTCTCGCCAGCGAGTTATATGCGCAATGTAGCATACAATATTCAAAGTAGAAGTGAATTTGGGTCATTCATTGCGGAAAACCCTCGCTAGCCTCTCTTGGATACATAGGCTGCATCACCTTGTTTGCACCGAGTACACTTTTAGCATTTTGGACTGTGCCAAGTATGCGGCCAAGCGACCGCATCCATTTGCTCTCTTGTCCTGTCAGTACATAATCGAAGTCAACAACCTTGAGCTGTCCACATGAATCAACCATAACATTGTCAGCATCCACATCTTCAAGTACAAGACCAAGTCTTGTTAGATGTCCATCTAATTCGTATATTTGTGTTCTATATAGTTCTAGCTTTTCAATCTTTGCACCGATTTTTTCGATTTGCATCACACCCCTTTTGGTGTCAATGTAGTAAATATACGGAAAGAACCTTATGATATCATCACCTTTCTCTTGTAGCATCCTTATACGTTGCCATGATATCATCATCATTAATACATGCAGCTTTCTAAAGATTATCAGTGGAACTGTGCATGTCCTGTCCTTCTTGCGATTACAGCATTTGATTTCTATTTTGGAATTTGAGTGAAAGTTTGGTAGTGTCTGCATGGCCTTCCAAAGCCTGCCATTTTCTTCATATATATTGCTGTTAGCACCTTGTGCAAAGAGTGTCAGTCTGTCCTCGATCGCTTGTCTGCGAACAAATGATTTGGAATTGGTATGAAAAAACACACAACAACAAACACTAAGACAGCAAAAGTGCAAAGGACTATATTTCGTGATAGTATCCAATGTTCTTTTGTGTTGTATGCAACTAAAGCGTTTGCACAAACAACTATGAGCCATACTGCAAGAATAAGTACAGGCACAACAATGGTGGCATACACATATGCATGATCATTTGAGAACTGCATTTTGAAAGCAATATCACATTTTTAACTGCACTCTCGTTTTGTATTGATTCTGTACATGACAAAATGGTACAGCAGTGATGCCCCTCCGTTTTAACCATTCATCGCGATCCAATTTAGGATGAGCAAAATCTGTTTTTTGTTCAGTCTTTTTTCTTATTTTTACAAAGCGCATTTGCTATAATCAGGGCATGTGAGTTCTAGAACTTTTTTGTATCATTCTTGGCATTTTCTAATTGCGACATGGGCGCTCTTGTCAGGGGGAATTTCCCAAGAACTACAGGGGCAGGGGTTTTGCAGAACACAACTCACAATCCCCCAGTAATGTCAAATGACTCAAGAGATCGTATAAATCAATCTTTATTGTGAATATCATGCCCAGCGCGTGCTAAGACTGAAATACTTTGATCAGTTCGCTAGGTTTTTGACAGATTGGACATTCTCCTTTGAACTTTGGATCCTGAGGACAACTGCCACATATGTTGAAGTGACCACATGGGTACCACAGATGCTCGGCTGCCGCTTCTGTACAGATGACACACATTGCCTTGTTCGATTCTGCCTCGGTTTTCACTCTCTCTGTCTCTCTTTTTGCATTCTCGATATCCATTAACATCGCGCTTAACTGCTTCTTGTACTCCTTGTTCTGTTCTTCTGCCTCAGATTGTGCTTCTTGAGCACATTGTAGCTTTTGAGACATCGTCGTCACCTGTTCATAACAGCATTCCATGATCTTTCTTTCGACCTGTCTTTTCATATTCTCGATGTTCCTTTGTAGCTGAGTTAATGCTTCTCGATCTGTGCTTTTGCATATGATGTCTGAGACTTGGTCCACAGGTGAAATCGAGTGCTCATCCAGTCTTCGAGTCAATGAATCATTCTCGATATTGAGCTTGTCAATGAAATCCTGAAGTTCCGTGTTCTGATCATTAAGCCGAAGATTATCCGAACGAAGTGTTAAACAATCTGTATAGAGTTGCGCACGAACATGTGCCTCAGACTCAAGTTTGGTCTGAACTTCACTGAAATCAGATCGAAGATCTTCAAGCTGGCCATGCACTTGGACAAGATCACGTTCACGATCTTCTTTCAACTGATCTAATCTATCATCGCGATTTTTTAGATCCGATTGAACACCATCAAGTTCTGCCTTCAGATATCGAACAGAGTTCGTCGCTTTGTCCTTGCCGGACTGAAGCTTCTTCACGAGTAGTAGAGCTTGATCACATTTGATAGCCAGAGCGCCTGCTTTCCTTGTGGCCCCTGCATCTTCATTCTCAAGTGCATTGGCTTTCCTCCTAGACTCTGAAACAGCTTTCTTCAGCATCTCAATCTCTTTTGCATGTGTCTTTCGCGCCTCATCAAGCTCCATGTGGTATTCACTTTCTGATGTTTCAAGTGCATCCTTCAGCATTTTGATGGTCCTGTCCTGTGATGCCAATGTCTTTTTCGCTTCATCAAGCTCAAGTCTCAAATCTGACACCACGATGTCATCATTACATCGCTTGTCTACGACACCACACACAGGGTATATCCGCATCAGAATCGCATTCCAGTCTTGACGGTCGACGAAGAATTGCATTTCCTGAAAAATGTTTGGCCATCCCGTCCACTTAGCCTGGAAGAATCGATACTCTTCGATACATACTTGCCCAGGAAGCTTGTTCAGAATGCAATTCAAATTCTCGAAAAGAGATTCACATTGACTACAAATGGTAGCATCAATTGTGTGTTGTAATTTTCTCTCTGCGTAAGATTGAGTTAATTGAGCAAGAACCATGTGAACAAATTGGATGAACATATGAGTGCAATCGACTGTCTGTTGCATGTAGGTGTCAAGAACCGTCAGAGCACGCTTCGTCAAAACATTTGACAAGGTCACGCTTCTCAATTCAGTGCTCAAGGATTTGGCCGTGGCAGATGCGGTGTTCATGGCGCCTGTGTAACGTACTTTCCACAAAGGGTTACTTGTGTTCGATATTCCGCTCACATCTGCATCTTTCGGAGATGCATATTCCGCTTGTAGAGTTTTTAGCTTGCCACGGTACGATTTCAGGGACGACTCACAATTTTCTCTGGAACGTTCTGTCATACTGAACGATTTCACAGAGGACTGGCAATCTTTTCTTGAGATTTCTGTCGGTTGCAATTGTTTTTCTAGGACGGAGAAATCGTAACAGATTCGACTGATTTGCTCGCACAACACTCCGACATCCTGTGCAACACTTCGCACTTTCTTGAGGATTAACATTTTGTGAATCACTTTTGCAGTGGTCTTATCATTCGACTGCTTTGCCTCGTGGAGTTTGGCACGGAACTTTGTGATCATTGTATCTTCGGCAATGACATGTTGAGACACGTCGATAGTATAGATGTAAACTGCATCGACTAGTTGCGGACTGTACCTGCAGACATACTCACAATTCAAACATCTATCATAGATTATGGGTGCAATCGTACTCTTGGAGCAAACATTTGCGAACATCGACCTTCAGCTTTTCATCCAGTGATGCTGGAATGCAGAGAATAGTTCTCACAAGTTTATGAGCTTCTTCAAGCTTTTGCTGCATAATTCTTCGCGAGCGAATGTCAATATCTCCGACAATGCTGATCAATGAGAATATATTGTTCTCCAGTTCTTCTGCATAGTGCATCATATGCGCCTTTGCTTGCTGAATCGAGCGTTTTGCAACCCGACTCACCAATAGGTTGTATGATATGTAACTGCCTGGTGAATCGATCGTCAAACTCTCAAAGGTGAGGTTGTACATGCGCAAAACATCAAAGTCCTTTGCTGGAGTTTCATCAAGTGAAGCTTCAAATGACAACATTGTTGACGATATGTCATGCATTTCACATTTGGCCATTGCACAAACTTGTACCACGTCCTGAAGGAATTTTTCATCAGAGATTGTTTCAGACTGCAGCAAGGCTTGTCGTATGAGATAAAACAGTTTCCAAACCTGTTTGATCTTTTCAACAAGCAAACTAGTCTTCGCGGAAAGCACTATACTTTCATTGTGCAAGTCAATTCTCGTTTCGCACACAGATCTCACACTGTCTGGAATTTCTCGAACTATTTCGGGCATAGATACGAGTGCGTTATATGAAAACGACACGCCGTCGACTTCAAAGTCCGGTGTCATAGACTTCTCAAATGTGGAAATGAATCTTTCACTTGCTGGTATCCACAATGTGTCCACCATAGTTCCTTCTGTTGGCAGGCGAGTGATCGCATGCACAGGGAAATGCTTATCGACCAGATCTTTCAAATGCAGCATAATACAGTCGGTCCATTTTTAAAGCTTAGCCACTTCTCCGAAAACTGACCAGTGTACTGCCTCTCGAACATATGAACATTGTACACGGTCAATGAGAACTCTTTACCATCAGCTGTTGTGAAAGCATTGAACAAGGCCATTCTTCGAAACTTCTGCCCGTCTAGCTGGTACCATGTGGAGAAAATGCCAGAAACATTCTGCTTGTAAGTGTCACCACAGCTAACATTTTGGGCATGATCCAGGAACATTGATGTCTCTTCATGAGAATCCTTGGTGGCATAAACCTGATGGCATAAGGACACTCGAGATCTCGAAAAACATATAATTGACACCGCACCTTCATGTCTGGTTGACACTTGTCTTTGCATAGCACTCCCACTTTTTTCCCATACTCAAGCTCAATGATATGTTTCAGACGAGAGACTTCCGATCCATCCAAGCTCAGCACATGAGACTCATATGTGTCGACCAACTCCATCCATGCAGTATCGCCTGCGACTTTCTGCACTCACCTTCGTTTTCTTGGCTTCGTAGAATCGCCGTCGTCGCCTTCGTTGTCTTGGCTTCGTAGCCTCGCTGTCGTCGGCTAGGCTTCGTCGCTTCGTCGGCTAGGCTTCGTCACTTCGTCGGCTAGGCTTCGTCGGCCCTGTGGTACTTATACTCGCATCCCCAGGTACAAAGTTACAACCTATGTCAGTTTTGGGAATGTTCATATCTGGGATGCGTCACTTAGCATGTCAGTTTTGGGAATGTTCATATCTGGGATGCGTCACTTAGCATGTCAGTTTTGGGAATGTTCATATCTGGGATGCGTCACTTAGCATGTCAGTTTTGGGAATGTTCATATCTGGGATGCGTCACTTAGCATGTCAGTTTTGGGAATGGTTCCAATCAAGAGCAAACGTGCATTTCATCATTCTTGACTCATTACAAAAACAAGAGCAAAAATAACAAGCAGTACCCCACCTATACCAAAAAATATAGACATCAGATTCTTGTGTTTGCTGTGGGCACCTGCGTCTGCAGCTTCAAAGTCGCATTTTTGTCGTTGAGTGCATGGTTGAACAACGTCTATGCCAACATCGAATATCCCCGGAGGTGTCATCACGTCATTGGGAACAATTGCTTTCGCACTATTGGGGCTAGATTCTGCGTTCATCAAATCAACAAAAAGTGATTCGTACAAGACCTCGACGGGTGTTCGATACACACAGCGGCCTGTAGCTGTGCTTGCCACCTTGCCTGGGTGAAACACTGCACACTCATTGCAATCACATCTGCATGTCGACCCACTGTATGCGCAGTACTGGCCAACACATGTGTAGCCACAATCCTCGTAATTGCTACAGGTTTTGAAATTCGGCAGGTATGCTTCGTAGCAACCGCTCACCTGTGGGACAATAGTCTTGATTGGTGGCAATTTATCAGTTGTAACTGGAACAGGCGCCTGCACATCATTGGTTGAAGTTAATCTACCAGTTTCTCCCATACCATCATGTGCTGTACAATAATAGTAAATGGTTGATACTTGGTCAGGTACAGTCCACATGACACCTCTAAGTCCAGATGTGGCACCAGTGGAATAGTTACTTACATAATCACTACCATCTACAACAGAACCATTGATATAATATGCTACACCATCAGTATATTCTGTTCCAGAACTACTATCAGCATTGGTGCTCGATAGTTTGAATGGGTGATCATTATTCGTAGAATCTGTGGTATCAAATGTGATAGTTGTTCCACGAAGTGTCTCTAAACTATCTCTCTCTACACCACCAAAGAAATAAGCATTACCACCACCAGTCTTTCCTGCGACTGTTACTTTAACTATTTGATTTGGAACAGGTGCTTGCACATCATCGGGGCTAGATCCTTCCTCGATTTGTCCGAAGTTTCGCATTTTTGAAACTGCAGAGAATGTTTTCTGAACAGTCTCTCTAAATTCCCATCATCTCACTAATGTGTGAACGCGAAGGCTACATTCATGATTGCTGTCGAGCATAGTCCATGATTCGCACTTGCAGTGAATCCATCAAAGAAGGGCAAGAACCTCAGCTTCCAAGGGAATGCAATGAAAACAACCATAAACTGTTTGGTTGAGGCAGAAACAAAACACGAATCAAATCCCAAGAACACCCCGGATTCCCAAGAAACCCCGGATTCCAAAGAACACCCCGGATTCCCAAGAACACCCCGGATTTCCACGAACACCCGGATTCCCAAGAACACCCCGGATTTCCACAAACACCCCGGATTCCCAAGAACACCCCGGATTCCCAAGAACACCCCGGATTTCCAAGAACACCCCGGATTCCCAAGAACACCCCGGATTCGTAAGAACACGCTAGCGCTTCCAGATCATGCTGTATTCCAATAAAGAAATGCAAATAGGGAAGAGCTGGTAATCCCAAGATCGTATTCCGAACACAAGTCCCCAAGACTCGGCCTTTCAAATTGAGCAAATCCAATTGAACATGCGTTACAGGAAATCTGCTTTCAAAATGCATTGGTACATTGAATTCATTCCAACACACAAAGTGTGAGCTCTTCTGCAAGTTATGCTTTTCAAGCAAGTGTCACAAGTCCAGACACATCAACATGTATGGACTTTCCTGATAGTGCCCTTTCTGCGACACATTGGGCAATCATTTCGATTTTGTTGTCGATAATCGGCAGCACAATTTTGACACATGCATATGTGCATACACGGATAGAACATGTGTGTTGGCTTGGCATCTAGACAGATTCTACATTCATCGTGTTCTTCTCGCTTTGCCTTCTCTGCCTCCTCCACTTGCTGTACAGTTAGAATCCTGAGTGACTCCACCTCTTGCTTAGTCTTGGTCAGCTGTTCCCTCAAATCGCACTCAGTATCTTGAGCAATTTCAAGTTTTATAGAAGCCTGAGCCAACTTCGACTTGTATTCATCAATTTGTTTGAATTGATGCTCGGCTATTTTGGCGTCGACATTTGCTTTCAATTCGCCGAGCTGCCTTTGGATTTGCTGCAGATCCTCTGTAACTGGAGTTTCGCAGATGATCTCATGCAATCTGCCGACAGGTAAGCGGAAATTTTCACACAACTTTTCCTTCATAGACTCAACGTGTTGACTGAGCATCTTGTTCTGTGCTTGAAGCATACATATCGAGGAATAGTCTTCCGATTGCTTCTCCAATGTTGACTGAAGTTGTTGCTCAAGCATGTGCATCTCTGAAGAATGGTCGGCAGTTTGCTTCTCGAGCATTGTGTGATGTTGTTGCACAAGCATGCGCATCTCCGAACTTTTCTTCTCAAGCTCTTCATGTGCCAGCTGCAGATTAGATGCAGAAGTCTTGCTTAACTTGTCCCTTGAAGACTGAAGCTTCCTGTTGCATCCTTCAACGACTGAAATCTTTTTCTCAAGCCTGGCGCAGTTTTCTTCGGCTTTCTGAAGAGCCAGCGCTATCGATTCCAACTGTGTCTTCATCGCTTCATAATTGCTTGTAGCTGTCGCAGCGACATACTTAGACTCAGCAGCTTTCTTCATCTCGTTATGTAGTTCAAGACGGAGGTTCTTGATCTCCTCCTGCGTCTCCTTCGCTGCTTGTGTAAGAGATGAAACAAGCTGACTCTCTTGTGCCAGTTCAACCTTCACTTTCTTGATCTCCTGTTCGCTCTCATTTTCTGCTTGTGTAAGAGATGAAACAAGCAGACTCTGTCTCTCTAGTGCAAGTGTAAGGGTCTCCATCTCGTCCTTCGTCTCATTCGCTGCTTGTGTAAGAGATGAAACAAGCTGACTCTCTTGTGCCAGTTCAACCTTCAGCTTGTTGATCTCCTGTTGTTGCTCATTTTCTGCTTGTGTAAGAGATGCAGAACGCTGAGTCTCTTCCACTAGTTCACGCTTCGGATTCTCAATCTCCTCCGTCTGCTGCACTGACGGAATCACATCTACAATCGCAGGCAAAGCACAAAGCTCGTGTGTCGTTTCTGCGATTGTAGTCTCATCATCATCGGTGATGTCATTGGCCTCAATATCTTGTGGGTACGATTTCTTCATTCTGGACAGGATGGAGTCCCAGTTTCGAGAACTCGGGAAAAACTGTCGGTTATGCAAAATATTCGGCCATCCACGAAATCGAGACTGAAATTGGACATATTCTCCGAAGCACCGAGACTGTGCAAAATCATTGAAGTCGTCGTTCGTTTTCTCCAAGATGTCCTCGATTGCTCTGCAAAGCGCTGGATCGATCTTGCAAGGAGCGATTCGATTCTTGAAACATCGAGTCATGTTCGAAATAATCGTGCGAAGAAAAGTGATCATCTTGAATGTTTTCTTCACACGATCATCAATGGAGAGCTGTATATTCACACAAGCCCCTTCGTTCAGACAAGATGACAGAGTCAGCTTTCTCAGGTTGGCGCGACGCTTTTCTGGAGAAGATGCATCAACACTGCCTGTGTACTGTATCGTCCATAGGCCTGTTGTGTCGTAGAGTACTGGTGTAGGCCAATCTCCTCCTGTCAAAGATTGCAGATCGGATTCCAAAGCGTTCAGTCTATCCGCGAAATTTTGCTTGTCCTCCTCTGTCACATCGACATCAAAGCAGTTCATTCCAGTCAGCACAAAGATTTCGCTGATTTCCTCAAACAATGCACCAAGATCTTCTGCAACAAGATCTCGAACATCCTGCATGCGAATCATCCTCTGTACCAATTGTTGACCTGTTCTTTGCTCTTTCAATCTCGCTTCATCTTGTTTTTCATTGAACAGCTTGTCCAGTTCATCTTCGTCTGTTGAAATATCAGAGACTCGTTCCAGATGAGTGCAATGAGATGTCTTTGCTGATATCTCGACTTCTACTGCACCAAGGTAAATCATCTCGTCGATTTTCTTCATCTCGCCATTGTACCTTCATGCAGTATTACTCCATAAATTTACATTTATATAAACGATTGGTATCGTACTTTTTAACAATGGTTTCAGGAACATCGAATTTCAGGTGATTCATGAGCCGTTCAGGAAGTGGCTCGACAGTATCCATGACTGTACTAGCTTTGACAATTCTCTTCTTGAAGACCTTCTGCTGGTCCGGGTTCGCACTCAGGATATCGACAATCTTGCCGACTTTTTTCACCATCTCTTTCGTATGGTCAACAAAATGGATTTTTGCAGCCTCCAGAGCATCCTTCGAGATTTTATGTAAGAGCAGATTGTAATCAAACCAACTGCCAGTCACATAAACATCCTTTGCAATTTCGACATCATACAATCGAACTTTTTCACTTGCACTGACTGCCAGCTGATCTGACATTTCCATGTCAAACATTTCCATCTGAAGTTCTGACAACATCCCCAACTGATTGCCAATTGCTACACATGTTCTGTGCAGGTTCCATGCTGATTCATTGAATGTCATTGCCGTTTGCAGACTGAGTTTCAGGACACCATCTTGAATTTGCTTATAAAACTCCCAAAGTGTTTTGGTTCCGTTCACGAGCACCGTGGTCTGGGCCGACAGGTTGGCGATTTGGCACTGCAGTTTGATGGAGTATTCGCACGCTGTTCGCATGTCGTCTTGATTGCCCCAACATCGCAAAAATTTAGCAATGTTGGAGATCGACAGCAGAGAAACGCATGGAAAGGTGACAGTGCCATTGCGAAATACATCCTTGAAAGTATAATCAGGCTGCATGGACCGTCGAAAAACATGTGGATCACCCGCACCCGATGGAATCCACAATGTTGGCACCATCTTCACGTTGACATGTGATGGAATGCTGGTAAGCTGGGACACTGGGCATTCTTTTTGCACAAGTTCTCTCAGCTCCAACATGAGATGATCAAGGCACGGGTCGAAACTATCTGATATGGTGCGGAACATTCCAAGGAACTCAAGTTTGAAAATGAACACCTTGCACTTGGTAGTCCATGCAAAATCATCATCGCGTTTTGTGACAGATTGGAAGGCGAACATGCTCGTGAAATTATAGTCTCCCAAATAGTACAATAGGGACAACACACCAGATAATCGAGTTTCCTGTGACTCAGAATTGTATGTCGCACAATCTACGAACAGTGATGCATGTGCTCCATTAGCGAGTCTGTGAACCTGTTCACACGATGACTACACTCAACACGAAAGAGGCAAGTCATTAACGATACCTCTTCATTGTGAACCCATTTCTCGGGATTCGCGATGCCGACATGTACACCCGGGCTTGTTTTGAACATCTGCTTCACTCTGGAGCAGTCATACTCTCCATTCAAAGGTATCTCCTGAAACATTGTTCCGCTTGGTTCCTCGCCTTCGTAGGCCACTCACCTTCGTAGGCCACTCGCCTTCGTAGGCCACTCGCCTTCGTAGGCCACTCGCCTTCGTAGGCCACTCACCTTCGTAGGCCACTCACCTTCGTAGGCCACTCACCTTTGTAGGCCACTCACCTTCGTAGGCCACTCGCCTTCGTAGGCCACTCGCCTTCGTAGGCCACTCGCCTTCGTAGGCCACTCGCCTTCGTAGGCCACTCGCCTTCGTAGGCCACTCACCTTTGTAGGCCACTCGCCTTCGTAGGCCACTCGCCTTCGTAGGCCACTCGCCTTCGTAGGCCACTCACCTTCGTAGGCCACTCGCCTTCGTAGGCCACTCACCTTTGTAGGCCCCTCGTCTTCGTATGCCCTCGCCTTGTGAATCGAAACTGCTCCTGCGATGCTGTATTTATAATGGAATCCTTTTGTACAAGGATACAATGAACCTCGCAACCTCAAAATCTTGAATGCGCCCGTGTGCCTGTCAGTTTCAGCATGTCCAGAACTCGAATGCGCAAGTGCACATGTCAGTTTCAGCATGTCCAGAACTTGAATGCGCCAATGCGCATGTCAGTTTCAGCATGTCCAGAACTCGAAT
>Ga0099797_101244_pt1 | contig 14009 bp, 7 predicted proteins | sample Uncmet_Sort48C_1_FD_89871 | JGI IMG/M metagenome (GOLD analysis project Ga0099797, IMG submission 89871) | Marine eukaryotic communities from CALCOFI LINE 67, Pacific Ocean - C012_Sort48C_1 | ecosystem: Environmental > Aquatic > Marine > Oceanic | place: Pacific Ocean: Monterey Bay | collected... | reverse complement strand
TTTACTGTCCGTTTTAAGCAACTCGAAAGCACTGATGAATTCCGTTACTGGATCCGTTTCATGAGCAGCACTCTTTACAATTGCTGTTTCTGTTGGGTGTTTTCCGAAAAACATATGATTAGTTAGGAAACTTTTCCCTATGCCAGATGTCCCAATAAAAGCTATTGATGTTTGTACTTCTTCCAAAGTATTATTCTGAAACTGTCTTTTTAGGTTCCCTGGCAGTGCCGAATGATCTTTGCCAATGTTCTTGAAATACCTCAAATATTTGGTTTGTGCTCCTTCTGTTGATTCTTTCAAGGATTCGGAAATGAAAGTTTCTGGATCATTTTGAACAAATATTTCCTCCAAAGCCTTGAGCGCTTTATTTATATTAGAATCTTCATTTTTTTGTTCTTCTATATCAAACATGGCTGGGCTATGCTCACCACTTGCAAGCTCCATTTGTGTATGGAAATTACACCAGTTGCTATCATCATGGCATTCCATCTTGCTAATTTCTAGCTTTTACAATAAAAAGGGCAATGCAGGCAATGTTTACGTAAATGTATGATTCGATTGTATTTCCCTTCTTCATGGACATTGCCAATATTTATATTGGGTTAACGCGTATATTGGATGGTAATAATAAATTAATGGAATAATCCTATATACCCTAATTAATAATTTATTTGTTGTTGTTATATATATAATAAGTGCAAAGTGCAATAATAATATATAATAATAATAATATATAATAATATATATTATTATTATATAATAATAATAATAATATTTTGTTGTTGTTGTTATAATATGCACATATTAATAATAATAAATTATTATTTCATGGGTTGACGAGAGAAGACGTGATATTAATAATAAATAATAATAAATAATATTATACAGACTCATAATTCATAATATATAATAAAATAATAAGTAAAAATATAATAATACCAGAAGATGATAGTTAGTACAGGTATTTTAAGATCTTTTAGACGACGACTAGTGTTCCGCATGGTTTTAGTCTTAGACGACGACTAATATGCATACTACTGTATCCCCTTCTTACTTCTTACTTCTTACTTCTTACTGATAAATAATAATTATTATTATAAAAAAATAAAATGTTGAAGACAACAACTGAGATGTTATTTTTTTTTGAACACTGAATATTTAATACTAATAGGTATTAAAATATATTTTGTTAATTTTAAGGTTTAATGAAAATGATTTAATAATTTTATACTGGATAGTACTATTTTTTTTATTGCTTGTTCATTACATAATGTTATTACCTGCTTTTTATGAAATTTATAAAAAAAATATCCATAAAATATATGTGCTAGTATAAAGATATAGTGGCAAGTTTTGTAGCAAAAAATATAAATTCATTATTATATTTAGGTATTATTAATACAATATATATATTGTTTCATGACAAAATAAGTTCACCGTATCACATTTCTAAGCCTCTCCTACTCTACCGGCGTGCGTACACAACAATAGTAAACAATAGTGCCCTATTTATGCGACCTAAATTGTATTTGTTAATGTATTATCCCATTATCCCATTATCCCGAACAAAAGCCCGTAAGTTCAGTAAGCCCGTATAAGCAATAAGCAAGGTACTTACTGGTAATACAGTAACTTAAACCATACGGAACGAGGATTTTCCAACTCCTCCCAATCTGACAAAACACCCAAAATTTAAGGGTCAAAGTTGGATAAATTCAACTTAAATGCCATAGTAAACTAAACCAAAATTAAAATAATACTATTTATAAATGCCTTAAAGTTTTGGTGCTTTGTCAGATTGGCAGGAGTTCAAAAATCCTCGTTGCGTATGGTGCATGCCGGGCATGGTTAAGCGACCAAAAAAATTATAAAAACTTTAAATAAGCTATGGTATTACATGTATAAATTATATGCACATATAATATTATAAAAAATATAATAATAATAAATAATAATTGAAATAAGTGCATAATAATAATAATAATAATTTCAATAGGATAATATTAATAATAATAATAATAATTGAAATAAGTGCAATATTAATATTACAATATAATACCAGATACCAGATATACTTAATTACAGTAATATTATTATTATTATTATTTATTATGCACTCTACTTCATAGTATATGAACTCTACTATAATACTATTATTATTATTATTATTATTTTTTTTTTTTATTATATTACCTGGTGGTAATTATAATACCAGGTAATAATAATTAATAAATAATAATAATAATAATAAATATATAATATATAATAATAATAATAAATATAATAATAATAATAATAATAATAATAATAATTTATCATATTGTATTATTATTATTATTATTTATTATATTTATTATTACCTGTAGTATGTATTATAATAATAATAATAATAATATAATAAATCATAAAAAAATTTATTTCAGATGTTGTGGACGCAACCATAAACAAAACTTACTATTTTTATTAATACAACCGAATATAACACGCAAGTGGGCGATGAAATAATGCCGAACAGCAATTAAAAAGGTAGCACGACAAACATTGAAACGGAAGTACAATTGAAACCAAAAAAAGAAAAAAAAATCAAAGAAAACTAAGAAGATGAGGATGAAAAAAAAAAAGAAAAGAAAAATAGAGAATGACAATAGTAATGAAAAAAAAGTAATTTTAAAATATCAAAAAATTGGTTTAACAAATATGGACAAATTTCCATCAAGAAAAGCAAAAATAACTACCACTACAACCACGACGAGAATAACAGATACTGTTACAATAAGAAAGAACAATTCTTCGTCAAAAGCGTTGAACAAAAAATCCAAAAATAAAAAACCTGTAAAGACAGGTAAAAGTAAACGTGGTACTAAAGCAGATGCGTCACGTCTTTTTTCCCAGTTTTCAATATGTTTGACTGGTTGTACAGCTGGGGACATTTTAGAGGAAATTAAAGGAAATGGAATGCTGCAAGTACATTATCGTGATATACCATCCATAAATTTGGGGAATGATGAAATAACATTAAGAGAATGTAAAACAAAGATATTTTCTCCGTGTCAACTTCGACTCGATGTTTTACGCTCATATCCGGAAATATGGAAACAATTTTTATCGAAACTGAGGCAAATCGATCGGTTTGCAGCATTGACAACTTTTGACGCTATTGAGCGGGAGCTTGACTTGATACAAGATTGCTATCCAAACCATCGTAATGTATGCAGTGGTGGAAACTTAGTTTTGTCTGTTATTGTTCCACCTGATCAATTTACAACCGGTAATCGAGCACTTGATGATGAAGCGCTTCATCGTTTAGTATCACAAAATGAAAATTCTGTAGATGGGTTTTGGACGGTTGAGGAGATAATAGGAATGATGCCACCATTGCCTGGAGCCGGTTCGACATCAAAAGTTGCTACAGGAACACACACGTTAGCTTTGCGTAGAGGTGTATGGCGTATAAAAAGTTTACAAGTAGTCCCAAGAAATCATTTCAAAGGTATCATTATCAACATAAGTCGGGGGAAATTAGGGAAAAAAATATCTAAAAAATCGAATGGTGACCGAATAATAGTTGCAAATGATTTAGGTTTTTACATGAATAATATGTTTGCAAGTCAAAATGAGAAAAAATTTCCATCTATTGATGAGTGGTTTAAAGAATTTAAATTAAAAGAAGATCCTGCGCTCTTGGATGTTGCATGTAAAAATGTAGGTACGCGTGAATTAAAATCTATAATGCAAAAATTGATACGTCTCAAACCATCTGCATGTAAAACGTTTGTCGATGGAAAAACTTTCTCCACAAAATCTTGCTTGATTTATTGTGTTTTACGTTTATTAGACCCAGATCAACCAGGCCAATTTATGCCAGATCTTGGAAAATTTGTTACAGCTTTTGTCAGCGTATGTAAAAGGTTGGCAGTGATATCTTATGAAGACTCTTTTCCTGTACCGAAGGAAGCTTTTCAACTATTATCTGCAGCCTTACTCGCGGAAAGAATGCCATCTTGGAGGCCACAACTGGATTTTTTGAAAAATATTGTCAATATCGCCGTACGCCTTTTGAATGAAGATAGAGCATGTAATTATAATAGTAAGGATAAATCATTGAAACCGATTATACTTGATTCTTCTGTCTCTTTAAGATCACATGCAGCATCTGCTATGTTGGATATGATGCATCCATTGTATGGATCTGACGCCATTATGTTAAGAGACGTTGCATATAAAAATTCCGGTAACAAATTTTTGCCAGAGTTTGCAGAATGTAAAACAAAATCCATAGTTATGCCATTTCCAGATCATGCTATGGACCAACATGTATTCTTAGGAGCAACAGCAATGTCTTACTTTGTATCACATTATTTGCGGCGTCACTCTCCAAATGCATTAAAGCGGCTGTTAGAAGGTGTGACATATTCTGCACCGTTTCAAAAGCTATTAGCACATGTTTTTAACAAAGTAACGGCTTATAATCCTAGACGAGAAAAAAATCAATTCAATGAAAAGGACACATTTGTAAAATCTGTACGCTTTGCACAACGAAATTTATGCAAGATGCTTGATAGAACTGATGGTTCAGGCAAAGATCAAACTGCCATTTGCCAGAAATTAGAACATTATATAATACCGAATGATTATGTCACTGCATTAATTGGTGTGATAGATATTGGCGGCAAACCCCCAATGATTGCAACCGTTAATCCATCAAATATATTGAGTGTAGTTGCAATCAGAAGACCAGCGCGTGGTGTAAACGAATCACAATTGCATGATGAAAAATTACAAGAGAGCGCAAAAAAAAGGGCAAAAGCGATTTTGGCAAAAGGGGTGCCTTTAAATGCTGCGAAAGCATTGCATCCTAGTCTTGAAAATTGCAAAGCATTTTTGGAATTGGATGATGACGAAAATGCAATTGAATGGAAAATTAAATACCCAAATGGTGAAGTAAAGTCTTGGGAGGATGCACGCAAAGTACAATTTGAGTTTAAAGTGTTGAAAGCATGCGAGCCGACTTTAGAAAACGCAATTAAGTTTCGCGAGAATAAACTTGCAATTCAAGAAAATGCAAAAGAAAGGTTCATAACGTTTCTTAAAGATTATTCTAATGAAGAAATTCTTCGTGCTATGTCTTTAATTACTCATTGCCGTCCATCTTTCCGTATGCCATTGGTATCACAAATGGGCGGATTTTTGGAGCGCGCGGTAACAAAGGTAGATGCTGCTGCATTTGATATTTTGTCAGCTGTCACTGTAATATACCCTGCTGCTCTTCAGTATGCAGCGAGACCATTTGATTTTAATGTTCCGTGCTTACCTCTAATTCAACGGGTACGAGAAATTCTTCGACAGCATACTCTTAACTATAATGCAAATTCAAATGTTACACAAGTTATTCCTCCATTAAAAGACTCCCGGATACTTAAAGAACACCAAGAAGAGGCTATTTCTGAAATGCAAATTGCTCACAACGCTGGAGTGAAAGGTCATTTTATCTGGGCGACTGTTGGTATGGGAAAAACTTTAATTGCTGCGAAGTTTATTGATTATTTGAGAAGGGAAAAAGAAATGCCTCCTTATATTATATGGGCTTTGCCACGTAGTGCCATTGCCGGTGTTGTAATTGAGCTCCGAGAAAAAATAGGATGGCCAGTTGAATGGATAATACCGGTTAAAGCAAAAGGTGAAGAACTGGAAAAAAAGATGGAAAGCATAGGTGTAAAAATAAAAAGACCTTCTCCAATACTCACAATATCCGCAGCAGTTATAACCATTATTGAACATGATCATTTACGACATAAAAATACGCGAGAAGTTTTGATACAAAATGCAAGTAATTCCATATTAGTATTTGACGAGGTACATAAAGCCTTTAATCGTCTTACTCAACGAACAGGCATTGCTTTGGAGATTGCAAGATTATCTCGAGGATTTATTGCTCTAACTGGTACACCGATAGTAGATTCTACAGCATACAGCCTTATGTGGTGGTTGGAGCAAATTGTTAATTTTGAAGTAAATCGAAAAAACTTTTGGGTCGCAGCAAATGCTATGATTTCAAAGCTTGTTGCTACTGGTGTTCATGTGAAACGACAGGAAATGGAAGTTGCTATGGATGTTGATGAATTGGCAGAGTATCGGAAGCTTGTACCTTATAGATTAGGGGGAACGAATGGTGGACGCGTTAACTTTGTACAAGCAGCAAATCATGCCTATACTATTTGTGAAGTTGCAATGGTAAAAAAGACGAAAGGGCTGTTGGCAGAGGGTGTAATGCTAGTAGCTAAAGATACAAATTCACAAGTACGTTTAGCGAAGATGCTCGTAAACGAAGGTGTTGCAGCAAAGGATATTTTCTGCCTTGGTAGTAATAACAAATCGTTGCCTTCTGGTATTGCCAATGGATCTTCCATTTTTCTAACTTCTGATCAAATTAAAGAAAAAAAAGTGAAAAATTTCAAGGTTGTTATTGTGCCACAGCGACAATGTGAGGGTTATTCATTGACAGCACTGCGACATAGTATTACATGCGTATATCCAAGCAATCAGGCCACACGTGATCAATTGGAAGGAAGAATAAATCGAATTTCACAGAAAGCGACAGAAGTTTGTTATTGGATATTTCACACTGGTTTATTATCATACATATATGAACATCACCGTAAGGCACGAAATTTACGCATTGCTTTAGAGAGCATGGCGAAGGAATTTGAATTGGACTAGGAGTAAAACAAGTTTAAAAATCACATGTGCTATGATAAAATGTTAAACCTCTCTAAATATTTTTTTATCTAAAACAAAGCGTATTAGTTTGCAGTTTGCAGACGTGCATTTTAGAGCTTTACTAGATATGATAGTAGGAATAATATATTCAATTGAATATATTATTCCTTGTTGATATATAGAGTATGATATTGAGCATCCATTTGTTTTTTTAAATATTATATAATATACATATTACGTAATGATTTAATGCCCGCCCACACCCCATAAAGCATATTAATGCCCGCCTACACCCCATAAACCTTTTTCGCTCTAGTTTTCGATCCTAAATCATTTTGTTGGCCTGCAAAAGGTTCACGTTCAAATTTAGTTCCAACTACTTGTGGAAAATATAATTGGCATGTTTCATCAGTTGCGCCTAGTCCAGATTTTAATTTGGATTGTGCGTAAATACAATCTGCTCCATTTAATTAAGAGGAACATTGAAAAAAACTGTAGCATTTAATCGAAGATATGGACGCTCATATGCAAATTTTGGCCCTTCCATTTTGCTACCAATTGAGTGAGATAGATAAAATATTGCATTGTTGGGTTCATAAATAGCTACATGAAGATTTCCAGTCTGTACGATTGGATTTACATAGCGTATAGTTTTCTCTGCTGTTAACATTCCCTCGTTGTAACCCTCTTCAAGTATTTTCTTTCCAAGCAACGATGTCCATGCTGGGCAATCCCAATCCATGCCGTGGTAAACAACGTTTTCAATTGGTGGATGCCATGTGTTGTTGACCGGAAGCATATTGGTATCGTCATAAACTCTAATTTGATTGGCAGCGTATTGTACTCCGATGAACGGTGTTTTTATACGGTTATTCTCCAAAGCATTTGTACTAGTAGCACTAGAACCAAATCCTAAAATTAAATCAATTGTTCTTGTTGCATCTTCTAATGCTGTTTCAACATCGTTTAAATTTGTTTGGTACTGTAAAATATCACGCAAAAGGAAGTTAAATGGTATCCCTTGTCCATTTCGTTGTGGGCCAAAAGAATGATCTGGATTTGAAACACCAATTTGTGATAATGAAATTTTTGCATTTGAAATTCCAGTAACAAGCGTTATAGTCCCAATGAATCCTATGTTAATGTAAGACTCCCCATCCGTTGGATGATAAACTGTTAATGCGTGGTTCTCTGATAAAAAATCAGCCGTGATATAATCAAGAGCGCGCATTTGTAATAATTTTCCACCATAACTTTTCGATGTTGCTTTGCCCCACGCACCAAACATGGAGCAGTGCCCGGCTGCACTTTCGGGAAATAAATGAATCCATAGCAGTTTTGTATAATTGTATCCTGTTGCATCTGCTAATCCTTGCAACTCATCCGTAAAGTGTTTTGGGATGAATGCACGACTATCTTGTGCAAGTGGGATGAGATTTTTTTCTACAGTTTTCAGGCCACCAGGTGTATTAGTTACTACGTAGTCAAAGAAACCCATCCACATTTTAAGAAGTTTATCCTTTAACAGCATGCCTTGAGAATACCCCATCTCATATCCATTTCCATACAAATGTAACACAGGAAATGTAGTATTACCAACTGAATGTATGGCATTAAAGAGACGGCCACCACCACCACCACCAACATTAGTTTTGGGGTAATAGTCGGCGACGTGAACAATTTTTGGTTCAGTAATAGGATATAAGTTTGGCTTTGCATTTTTTTTTGGTCCACCAGTACAATAACTTGCACTTACTATCGATACTACATTAAATGCAAAAGCAATGCCGGCAAATATTATGAACTGCATTTTCAACTGTAAAAGAACAGGTTGGCAACATACAAGAATTTTCTATATGCGTAATATATACTCCTTCCTGCGTTTTTTTTTTTTTTTTTTGCTTCAGCAATCGATGGAGAAGTGCGTGCAGATTAAATAAAAAAATACGATGATGAATGATGAATGATGAATGAATATTCCCAGAAGATGATTGAAGAAAGAATAAATAATAATAATAATAAATTTATAATAATAATTAATAATAATTATTATAATTAATAATAATAGACTCCAATTTTTTTTATTACTACTAATGCTATGCTATGCTAAACGTCAAAAACCAAATATGATAGATACCCACGATAACATAGTCTACCATCACTTCATACTAAAATAAAATAAAAGGCGATAGCATGCAATTTTATTTGTAGAGCAAATGATCGTGAGATAAAAATACAAGGCGATAGCATGCAATTTTATTTATTACTAAATTTCCATGAAATTTATTATTTTTATTATTATATTTTTATTGAAAATATTTTTTGGGTAATGCTTAATTGTTGTATTAATCCGATCGAATGGTATGCTCACACGGTATATTTTTTCTACGAACATTATATATTTTATAGTTATCACGTTCCTATCACCCTCATATTAAGCATGGTGGTGGTATTAACAACAACAAATCGACAAATCATTCACAAGTCACAAGACTATACAACTAAGGATAAGCTGATCTTTAGTACCTATTCCCTATTCTGCCAATTACCTGAGAGAAGGGTAGTATATGGGGATAGCATGGTGGGAGTTTTTGGAAGAGCTACGTTTGATGGTGTTTTCATGCTAATTTTGGCTGGAGGATGATGTGATAGGCTGTGAATGGATTTAGTATATGGGCTCTTCTATCTCCCTAGATTTTATACCACCACACTATGCTTAGTCGTCTCGGTGGCTACTAAATCACATTCTATATTCTATACTAAATCAATATTGTAAAATTCTGTGTGAATTATTAGTTCAAAAATAATTTCACTAATAATAATAATGGTATCAACAAGAAGACAATTTAATTCAAATATTTAACAACATTATAACTAAAGCTTCTTTAAAAATATAACTATTAACCATCACAAGTCATAAGAAGAAAACAAAGTAATAATTTCATGTTTATGCTTGTAAAGACGGATTGTTATTGATTTTTGTTTTTTCATTACAAAATCTAAAGTATAATTATTAATAATAATAATAAAATACTGCTGGTAGTAATAATAATTATTATTATTATTGAAATTATTATTATTTTTCTCCCTATACTACACACTATTGTATATAATAATTATTGCTGCTGTATTTTTTATTATGATACTACTAGTAAAAAACAACTAAATAACAACTACTCTATTGCATTTTTTTGACACGCGGCCCGGCCCAAGTTTCATAGACTCCTCTATTCCTCCAAAAAGCAAATGAAATTCCTATTGAACGATAAATTCTAACAACTATTTACAACTAACCCTTCTACTACAAAGGCATTCAACACCAACGCCCAACTATATTTTTTGATACTGACAAAATTGACTATGGCTCGCCATTTCTACTTTTTATTATTGTGCTTTGCTCTTGTGACATTTGCTCATGGTGATTGTCTGGCAGATCAAGAGCGGTATGATAAGACGTTTGAGAAGATGTTTCCCGTCTGTGATGAGGAATGCACGAAGAAAAGACGCATACACGAAGCTGATTTTGCAGAATTATTTCCGCAGTGTAAGGCTTTTACAACACAGAAACACTTGATTACTGGTTTAATTAACATAGACAGTCACCACGTAAATGTTTCTACTATCAACGGCACGAAAATGCACAACTGTGCAGAGAAAAGACGTATTTATGATGCCGAGAAACACCAACGGGTGGCAAAACTACCTAAAATGACCATTTACGGTGACTTCAATACAAAATTTTATGATAAGTATCCAGAATGCAAACCAAAACATTTTGTAGATTTAGGTTTAATACAAAGTTCAAGTGGTGATTGTCTGGCAGATCAAGAGCGGTATAATGAAAACTTCCGTATGTTTTATCCAACCTGTAGGAGTAACTGCAACGAAGAGAGGCAGCTTTATGACAACAATTTCGACAAGCTATTTCCACAGTGTAAGGCTTCAAAAGATAGTGAACATTATGGCAGTTTACCATCTACTACGCCACACAAAAACTTGGGTACTGGTTTAACAAAAATAGACGGTCACCATGTAAATGCTTCTACTATCAACGACACGAAAATCCAGAGCTGCGCTGAGAAAAGACGTATTTATGACGACGAGAAACAACAATGGGTCGCAAAAATACCTTACCATGACTTCAATACAAATGGTTTGCGAGGAAATGTCAACAGCACAACATTTTATGATCAGTATCCGGAATGCAAACCAAAAAATTATGTAGATGTAGGTTTAATACAAGGTTCCTCGAATGCAGTGGTAAATCGTCGACGATTGGTTCAGCGTTATAATTTGTGCAATCTTGGTACACCAACTAACTCAAATGGTGGCACATGGAGTATCTTTAATAAGTATTATAGTGGAGAGCATACAATTACTGCAAACTGTTCGATATTGTCGACTATATGTATTCGTGGTACATTAAAAATTACAGGTGTTGCAGATTCAAATGGCGTGAAACCAGCGATTGATGGTGGGTGGGATGGTGTAGTAAATTCAAACACTGGCGTCGAATTGTTTCATGTTGGAAATAATGACGAACTAGTTATTGAAAATATGATTTTAACAAATGGTGAAGTAAGTACATTTTGCTCATACCATTTTTAACTTTATCGATAACATTTGTTCTCTTCACTTAGATATTGTGTTTACATTTTGATACATTGGTCTCAACTAACAGCGTAAAAAACAAAATCTATATGCTTCTTTGTAATTGATCCAAACTAACATCCAATATTTGTATTATGTGATTTGCTTTTCTGATTGTATTGAATGTATAAAAATGTATTACGTTGGCTTGATATGTTATTGATTTGATCAATATGATTTAGGGTGTAAGTAAAAAAACTAACATTGTGATGATCAATCAATAATGTCTTCTATATGTTAATTTGTAATTGATCTAAACTAACATTGAATATTTGTATTATGCGTTTTGTTTTTTTGATTGTATTGATTGTATAAAAATGTATTACGTTGGCTTGTTATGTGATTGATATGATCAATATGATTTAGTTTGTAAGTAAAAAAACTAAAATTGTGATGATCAATCAATAATGTCTTTTATATGCTGCGTTGTAATTGATCCAAACTAACATCGAATATTTGTATTATGCGTTTTGTTTTTTTGATTGTATTGATTGTATAAAAATGTATTACGTTGGCTTGATATGTTATTGATTTGATCAATATGATTTAGGATGTAAGTAAAAAAACTAAAATTGTGATGATCAATCAATAATATCTTCAATATGTTGCTTTGTAATTGATCCAAACTAACATTGAATATTTGTATTATGCGTTTTGTTTTTCTGATTGTATTGATTGTATAAAAATGTATTACGTTGGCTTGATATGTTATTGATTTCATCAATATGATTTAGGATGTAAGTAAAAAAACTAAAATTGTGTTGATCAATCAATAATATCTTCCATATGTTGATTTGTAATTGATCCAAACTAACATCGATTATTTGTATTATGTGATTTGTTTTTTTGATTGTATTGATTGTATAAAAATGTATTACGTTGGCTTGATATGTTATTGATTTGATCAATATGACTTAGTATGTAAGTAAAAAAACTAAAATTGTGATAATCAATCAATAATGTCTTCAATATGTTGATTTGTAATTGATCCAAACTAACATTGAATATTTGTATTATGTGATTTGTTTTTCTGATTGTATTGATTTGTAATTGATCCAAACTAACATCGAATATTTGTATTTGATCAATCAATAATGATTGCTATATGTTGATTTGTAATTGATCCAAACTAACATCGAATATTTTTTATCGTCTTTGTAATTTTTATATTATAATGGACATGGTTGTGTTTTGTTGTTTTTCTTTGTGTTCTTGGCTGTTTATTCCTGCGTAATATTACGGTGATTCCTTTGTTTTGTTGTTGGTGTTATTATTTATATCTGTTATATAAACACGATCCTAAATATTTGGTGGGTTTGGTGAAGGGTGGTGGCTTGTATGTTGGTTCTAATTCGTTAATAAAAATAACAGTTATTGCATTATCGATGAGCGGCAATTCACCCAATAATTGGCAATTTTCTTCATTTAGAGGCGCTTATGTCTCTATCAATGCAGCGAAGAGTTATACAAACCAAGCCTCTCAATTATGTTCATCCTCAGCTACACTATGTTCTGACGCAGGATTACTTGGAAGCACATGCACCGATCGTTCAGCATCACTAGGAGTATGGTGTAATGTATCTACCGCATATCCATACATTTCAAGTATTATATCACCGGATTGCACGAACGATAATGACAACCAGTACCACATCAACAAATGCCGAACAACAGGTGCTACTCTAACGATAAGTGGTCTCTACTTTGACCAAAACGGTTCGACCACCAAAAATGTGAAAGTAGGCGGTGTCGCATGCTCCCATACGTCATGGACCGCAACGCAAATTGTATGTACTTTACCAGCAGGGATTGGGAGAAATATCAACGTTAACGTTACTGCTAATAACGGCATATCCAACACCCAGGTACCAAACACGCTGGTGTCCTATACCCCACCGGCTATCACCGGTATTGCACCCAACCCAGGAGACGCAGAAGGTATTCAAACAACCTTTACGGGAACCAATTTTGGAACCACCACCTCGACAATCACCATCAACATCAACAACGTAGCATGTACCGACGTCACCTGGGTATCCAACACCGAGGTGCGAGCGACCACGCCTGCTGGAAGCGGGGCTAATCATGCCGTGGTGATCAACGTCGGAAACCAAGACTCAACTTCCTCCCCAGCATTCTCATACAAAACACCTGCAATATCTAAAGTGTCACCAACCTTAGGTGGTGGTGATTTAGTACTTTCTGGGGCTGACTTTGCCAACGCAGCCATTACGATTGAAATCACCGACACGCAAACCAACCAAGTGACCACCTGCCCTACTCCCGTGCGCAACTCATACGCAGAAGTAAAATGCACCTTTACAGAAGGAGGTGCAGCAGACACGTGTTTGCAAAAAAATGTCACCGTCATCATTTCTAGTTTCGTAAGCAATTCGATGCAAATTTGTTACTTGGCTCAAGGAGAAGTGACTTTGCCCACTGCTCAGCAAATAAGCGAGGGGAGTACATACACGTATACGTTGACGTTGACAGATGCACCGCAATCACAAAACGTTGCAGTGGCTATTGCTTCGTCCAGCTCCAACTGTGTCGTATCACCAACGTCCACAACGTTTATTGCATCAAACTACAATACGGGATTTGAAGTTACCATTAGCATTGCAGACAATATTGTAGACGAA
>Ga0099797_101243_pt1 | contig 14017 bp, 11 predicted proteins | sample Uncmet_Sort48C_1_FD_89871 | JGI IMG/M metagenome (GOLD analysis project Ga0099797, IMG submission 89871) | Marine eukaryotic communities from CALCOFI LINE 67, Pacific Ocean - C012_Sort48C_1 | ecosystem: Environmental > Aquatic > Marine > Oceanic | place: Pacific Ocean: Monterey Bay | collected... | reverse complement strand
ATTTTCGAGTAGTCAAAATAAAATTTGAACTTATTTTTTCCTGGATTTGGGCGGAATCTTGGTCCGGAACATCGTCCATTGGATTCGGATCGCCGAGACGCCGAATTTGCCTCTGTTTTTGCGTCCGTAGCATTTTTGACGGTCAGTTTCGTGCCGAATCCAGATTTTGGAATCCGGCCACAAAAAAAGTAAAAAATGCGTGCAAGCAAGACCGGGTCAAGGGGTCTACGCCACCGTAAAGTATTGTGATGAACGGCCCTGTGCACGGCCCTGCAAAGGGCACAATTACAAATGTAACTTACATAATCAAGTGTTTTTACATGCATGTGCTAAATTGTAACTTTCCTTTCATGTACACATGCATATGGAGTGCGGGTTTGGAGGGGGCTACCACCACCCGCACCCAATAAACTGCACAAACGATGACTGCTGGGGCAGTTCAGCCGGGCGGCAGTACCTGTGACTGCAGGGATTGACCGGGGGGTCGATGCGAAAGCATCCATTACAGGGTCGGTTAACCAGGCGAGCTGGCTACGGCTTCGAGCGGTAAAACCGTCAACCTGGTTTCCACTCAATTAATTCGTAGCGAATGCAGCACAAAGAGAATGCAAAACTTAGTGAGTGTCGAACTGTGTTACACGTTCTTGTTTTTTTGTGTGTCACACTTATGTTGAGATTTACGAAAGTCCGATTGTATTGTATTGTACACTTTTTATGTATTTGTGGCTGTTTGTGTGTGTCGCTTGTCTAGTTTAACTAATATACAAATTGTTTGAACCGATGCTGTCTTGAATTCGACACATGTTTCTATAAATTGTTGTTGCGGATTTGCAAGAAACATACTTTAGTGGCTGTCATTCTTCGAATTAAGATGGTGGACCACATGCCTAACTTCGAAATACAAGTTTCCACCATATTTAGACACATAGATATTGTGATACCTCTACAGAGGACTCATTTCCAATTGAGCTCATTTCCAATTGTGCGAATTGGGAATGAGGAGGGTCTAGTTGGGCAGCGCGGGGCGGGGCTGCCCCCCAAGCCCCCCAATGGGCCCCATGGGCCCCGTATTACTTGTTTTAGCGAAATGGAATACATCTCTCCCGAAAAATGATTCTGAATTAATTCTGAAAGAGCCGGGTTCAGAAACTGGTTTCTGAATTAATTCTGAATGGCCCACTGGGCCATGGGACCCATGGGGCCCAAGGGGCCCATGGCCCTATGGGGCCCATGGAGCCCAAGGGGCCCATGGGGCCCAAGGGGCCCATGGGCCCCATGGGCCCCTTGGGCCCCAAGTTTCTGAATAAATTCCTCTCAGGCAGGAACAGCAATTTCTGAAATTAATTCGAAAATATGTTCCTCCGGTACGGAAACATTTTTCGGGAGAAAGGTGGTCACCGATTTACACAGGAGTGTCAAAAGTACCTCTCTTGCTTTGTTATTTTGTGATCCTAACATTAACTCTGCTGCTTTCACCTTTATAATCAGGTCTCGCAATGAGGGTTTTCATTGGTTTCCTTGTGTTCAGCAACGCTTTCACTCTGTTGATGGCTGTTGATAATAACGATAAGATCGGTCCCATGATGGCCGCAGTGGCAACTTTCGAATTGGTCGTTGGAGATGCTGTGGGTATGGGTGCCTTGGCTGCAAGCTGGGACGCACCTATGGTTGACTTGAACTTTATGGGAACGCATCCCATGAAATTGCGCCTTGCTTGGGAGGGGGATTGGCCCTCGGGGGTTACAGAAAGGGTTGCTATTGCAGACTGGGCATTGCGTGATGCTTCTTCACTTGGGCTCGGGATGCACGTGTTGGGCTCTTCACAAATCAAGGCCCCAGCCCCAACACACACCGAAAGCTGGAAACCCATCGTCGGCAAGCTGCATGCCATTTGCAACGCTATATATAATAAACTTCTAAAGACAACCCTCCCGCAGGTGGCAGAATGGACAGCTGATCCAGGACCAGGCATTGGGCTCTTGCATTTTCTCCACAAGGCAGGCACAATCTTTTCGATGGGATCAATTGCAGCCGCCGTGGTGGAAGTCGCCATCATGGTGCTCTATAAATTGAAGAAGCCGGTGCCTGCCCTCCTCACTGCATATTCTGACCCTGATCATAGGGCAGGCATGAGAGCACAGTTCTCAAATACCATCGCTACCAAGCGCGTTGCTGGTCCTGGAGGCAAGAAAACATTGCAGATCCAACCAAGGAGCGCATCTCTCGAAGCAGTGCAGGATGCAACCACCCTTACCAGTCTTGGTCTCCCCCCGCCAATCATTACAGAATACAACAAGACCTTCGCAACACTGGCGCCTATTACTCAAAATGCACAGTGGTACGGGAAAATGACGGCTGCCCTCGAAGGTGCCTTCGACCTCATCAATGCTGCAACACCATCAGGCGGAGTGAATGCGTACCACTCAGCCTCAGCGTCTGTCTTCATTGATTCGAAGGTGCTCCCACCTCCCCGGTCATAGGTGGTCCTCTCGTCATTTGGACGACATTTCTAGCCACTTGGACGACATTGTTTGTTGTCTTTGTGCATTTCACCATGTGGATGGTCTTAGACAACATTTTTGTTAGTGCCGTTGGGAATCATAGACTTCGAAAGTTGGCAGTGTGCTAAAAAATTACATACAATGTTTGGCTCAAGCCATTTTGGCTCAAGCTATTTTGGCTCAGGCCTGGGCGGTGGACCGCCAGCTACGCGCGCCTTCTTGCGCGTCCCTCGGTGGTACCACTAGTTTCACGCTCCTCTCGCCACCGTGGCAATCAACATGCTGGCAAATCTTCGCTCTGCGAACCGTGTCATTACCGATGCTGTTCAAGAGACTTACGCAGCAGACCCAAATGCCGTGCGTGACACAGTGCTTGTGTCAATGGCAGCGGCTGATCAGCGGGCTATCTATGCCAGCGAGGCTGCACTTCCAATGGAAGCAACGCCCGGCGTGCACTGGGCACATTTGCGCAGTGTGTTGAACAACCTTGCAGTGCGACCGAATCCAAAGCTATATTGCGGTGCTCGCTCCGATTTGGTCATATGGGATTGCCTCAAGCACTCCTCTCATGTGGCTTTTGCGAGGCAACTCAACAAGCTATGCTCTTAACAAACGTGTTGGCACCGGAACCACAAGGTATTCGTGATTTGTTCAATCAGTGTCACATTACAGCCACTTACCCTACAGTGGCTGTCGTGAGGGTGACCATGTTCATACCGCGTAGCCCATCATGTGCAGGCCCGTGGTTATCAGAAGCGCAATTCATGCACGGCAATGCAGGGGGACGAGTCTTCGGTGTATGGGCTGAGATGGCTGAGGCCATCGCGGCAGCCACCATGGCTCCAGTTGGCACGGCGGTGACAGCCACACCATTTGCCATAGGCCGCGTGGTCTTTGACATACGCGTTCTCGCGCGAGGCGCCGAAGATCTTGCCGACGCTCAAGATGATGTGGAATTGCTCACAAGCACGCCATATGATTTCTGCAAGTCCGTACTAGGCTTCGAGCGCTTTCGGTGGATGCCCTATGCCTTCTTGACCTCCAAGTGCGCAGGCATCGACATCGTGGCCATGTACTATGAACACCCGCTAATGGCCGCGGCGGTGATCAAACTTTTCCACCTTCACGTCGTTGGCAATTACTGCTGCACCTTGCAGCGCGTGGACATGCGAGACATTTCGGACCCCGCAACCAAAACCACATCCAGGCTTACTTTCCTTCGCTGGACACGGCAACGTGTTGGGCGCGTAGGGGCTTTGGGATCTCAATAACGGCTAATGATGGTGGTGGCAACAACTGGAACAGGGCGCCACAAGAGAGATCCAAGGCAACAAAATTTGCCAATGTAACGCCAGCCGCGTGGCTGGCTTGCTCTGATCGTGAGCATTTGGACACGACCAGGCCTCACCGCTCAGCCTGGTGCTACACAGGCGACGCGAAAATGTTCCCTGCTAATGGCGCGAGACCTGTGCAACATCACGTTGAGCACCAGCTAAAACTTGCATGGAATTCATGTATGCCTCCGTGACGATGAGGCCAGCGTTAGTAATTGTTATATGTAGAGAGCTAAGGCTCTCAAATGTAAATGATAATGGGTTCCCTCTCCTGGGGGACTCGGCAGTCGAGTTTGTCTCCAGTGCTGCTGCCTTGGCGGGCAGCACCCTGGACAGTTTTGCTGCTCATCTTATGCACTGCTCACTCGCCCCCCATAAGACCTCTTTCCTTTTTGGGTTACGGGGCGAAGCCCAACGGAGTATTTTCCACAATTCAAATGCTTTTCATATCAGTAACAAACAGGTGTTTCTTAAATTTCATTGCAATGTTGTGGGTAACGCCCTTCCACCTTGTGTCAAGCACTACAAACATTTGGGAAAATACAACACTTGCTCCATAACCCCTGCAGTAGACATTGCTAATCATGTCACTGCTGTGCACGGGCAATTTGGGCAACTTTCCCGTGAGGTCCGTGGGAATAAGACCTTTCCCATCGACCTCAAGGCAAAGTTTGCCCAAATTCCTGTGTCCAAATTGTTGACCACTGCCAAATTTGGTATGACATTACAGATAACAGTTTTCGTTCCCTTGACTCCATGTACAATCGAATAAACCGCATTGCTTTTCAAGGTAGGCGGTCTATCGATTCTGAGGATATCTCCAACAAACAGTTCTATATCAAACACCCACACAAAAATGTTCTTGCTTGTATCAGGGGGGGGTAGGCTTAGGCTGTATGCCCGTATTATTTTGCATGCACCACGGGCGTTAGTGCATATCCTTGCCTCGTCCTGCCAGTATTCTCAATCTTACTCGGCAGAGATGGGCAGGGACTTGCACTGGTGATGGTGTAGTACAAGCTTTCCTGAAGAATTCGGATTGCATGATCCGCTTATGCATCCCATTATGTGGCATAGGTCTGTTTTAGCTTATCCCGGCAGGTTTCGTAAGGCTGTTCAAAACGCCGAGCATTTGGACTTTCATGCAATCGAATTCCTAGGAAAGCCTGCCGTAGTAGATGAGAGTATTGTATGACATTTGTGTGACATTTCTTGTAATGGTGCTAATGCATTTCATGGACATATGGCCAGAGTACATGGGCATCGAAACCCCTTTGAACTTCGTGTTCTTGGTACCAAGTGTTTATGCTGTCTCAAGAGCTATTTCAACCGGGAAATTGTGGCATCATCTCAAACATAGTTCCAAAACTTGCACCCGGTATTTTATGCAAATGGTTCCCATAGTGTCGCCTAACACCTGAAGTCCTTAAACAAGAAGATGAGGCTACGGCCGCCCTCACAGTTAAGATTAAATCTTCTGGGAGGGATCACAAATATGCTGAACTTTCCCCTTGAAGGAATGCTGGACCGTTGCGTCGGATGTTTTAAGGGTGCGTTTTTTGGGTTGCTATAGTTTGTGACACCTTGTTCGTTTGCTAGTTTTTCTTCACAGTCCTTCCTTTGATATTGTGCCCCACACGGCTTGTTACTTATATTTGTCTCATGTAATTGTCTGTTTCAGTTTAATTATCCTGGTGTATGTGAAGTGTGCCTGTTGGATCGTTCATGGGATACGGAGTATTGCCTGATTTGTGTTAGCAAATGTTGCATATTAAAGCTGGTAGGGTGGTGGCATATAGGCTCTAGGTTGGGGGTGTAGGCGGCTCTCGGCTTCTATTGGCATTTGGACGGTGTCCCCTGCTCCGGTTAGGAGAGTGGCCTTCGGCCGTAGCTCCTATCTGATGGTTCTCCCGTCCAAAGTGCCACTTGTTGCCGGCGAGCTGCCTGCCTCCTGGCTGATTGACTGTGTGTCCCCATTCTCCCAGGTTTTATGTGTTAAAATTTGCTCAAAATTCATTCATAATTTCTCTAGTGTGTTTTCCTGAAGCTGGGGCACTTTGTATGCTCTCGGTGTTCAAGTTGGAATAGTCTCAATTTTGTTATAATTGATCCTCACTCTGGTCATCATCTCTTTATTGTAAACTTACTCTAACTTTCTTTGTTCGTTCTTGTTTACACCCCTTCGTTGCTTAATTCCCACTTTACTTTATTGCTCTGCATGTGCATGGATGGTCGCTGAATTCATTTTTTCTAAGTTGTTTGTTTATGCAGTCGTTAATTGGCATGCTTGTCGTGCCTTGAGCCTTTGGATGTTACTTGCATCGTAACCTGGCAGCGCAGCAACAAAATACATACAAGCATTTGTACGATTGGTATTCTGCCCGTCGTGTTGTTTCAGCTATCACAAACGTTTCAAAAATGTTCAGAATTTGCAAGAATGCAATCATGCTACTTTATATGTATGTTGTGTTCATTGTCTCCCGACCCGAATAAAGAAAACATAGTAGCGAGCGGTAGTACGTCAACACCGCCTTCGCTCCGCAATCTCGTGAAGCGGGAATCCTTAGGATGAGGTGATTTCGCAATGAACTTGCTTGCAGTGGCGCTTTTTTGTTTGTTTGAGTGTCGTTGACAGGCTTGTAGTTCTGACATCGTATTGTGTTGAATATCTAATGTGTTTTGTTATAATTGTTGTGCTCGAGTGACACCACAATACTCAGCCTAAGCTTCTCAGAAGTATCCCCAGGCAACCCCAGACAGCCCCGAGTAGCCTCAGCGACCGCTGCATGTTCAGATTTCCGATCTAAGGTTCGCAGAAGTAGCCCCAAGTAGCCCCGAGTAGCCTCAGGACGCCTGCGTGATCAGATTTCTGGCCTGAGGTTCTCAGAAGCAGCCCCAGGTAGCCCCGAGTAGCCCCAGAGAAAGCTGCGGGATCAGATTTCCGGCATAAGGTTCTCAGAAGTAGCCCCAGGTAGCCCCGAGTAGCCCCAGAGACAGCTGCATGATCAGATTTCCGGCCTAAGGTTCTCAGAAGTAGCCCCAGGTAGCCCCCAGTAGCCCCAGAGACAGCTGCATGATCAGATTCCAGCCTGAGGTTCTCAGAAGTAGTCTCAGTTGACAAAACTCTGATTGGTGTCCATCCATGCCCAGATATCACAAAAATAATCTCATTTTGTGCATTGAATTGGACATGTTCACACAATCTTCGTCTTGCGTGCTGGTACAGTATCAGCAGGCTTTAGTGTGCATGGTAAACCTAGCCGTAATTTGGTTGCTTAAAAAACTTTGAAGTTTTCAAGCTTGTCGATGTTCGTTTTGATCCGTTTTTCACAAGTGTATTTTCCCAGAAGGGCTGGCAAAAGAATTCCCCAAACTGTAAAATCCCCAAATGTTCGGATCTTATCGATTTCCACATGATTTTACCCATTTCCATATGCAAATTCGATGCAAAAAACTTCCCCGATACATTTAAACATGTCCCCGACCTCGTTTGAGGGCTCCAGGACCGGAAACACACAAAAAATGCACGAAACCTTAGAAAAATTAAAACTTGTGCCGAAAAACAACTAGGTAAATCAACCTTCCACACGAGACTTGTAACATAATAGCCGCAAATCATGCAATACAGTCGGCCCTTGTTGCATCCAAGCCTTTGAGCACCATGGACAATGTGTCCTCGAAGCATGAGTTCCCTGCCAATGGGCGTGCTAATTATTCCATGGCTGAGTAGATCCCTCCGCTCGAGAGAACGGCATCCAGAGCTGCTTCCGTTGTGGCATGATTGCCAACATGACCAGCGTTCATTCAGAGGTGGTTTCGATAGGGAGCAGATAATGTCCTTCTATGTTCAGGGTTCCACACAAGGATGTTGGTACCGATGATGGGAAGAATGAACGGTCTTTGGGACCATGGGGCCTTTGGCCCGACTTAGGCCGAATGTTCCAAGCCATGTCGTTTTCCTTGCAAAGGGACTGAAAGAGCAAGAATTACTTCGCACAGCAAGTAACCCCCACATAGACAAAGAGTTTTACTAACTTGTTTTAAGTAGGGGTGGCTTCTGTTGGGCACGAGGCTTTCAGCATACATCACACTGCATGCCAGATGCCTGCGCCTGAACAAGGTTGACTGTTTTTGCTCGTGAGCAAGGGCCCATGTGAGGTCAGTACTTCCATGACATGACAGCATGTTTATGTGTATATGCATATACAAATCTGTGTATACATAGTCAGCCTCCTAAGAAGAAATATTTTTTCATTTGTTTGATTTGTCTTCCCCCCTCCCCTCCCCCCCAGTTCAATGTTGGGCTGTGATTGCAGCGTCTGAGCAAAGATGTATCGTCCAAGGTTTGAGCATACGCTCCAAGATTGAAGTTGGGGGAGGGAGAAGGGGCGGCATGTAATCGTGGTATGCTTCCCTACAAGAGTTAATCGCATTCAGTTGGGGCATGGACGCTGTCGGAAAGTAGATCCTTCGCGGCGCACAGGTTTGTTGAACTTCTGCTTTGCGTGATGTTCAAATTCGCTGTTTGAGTGACTGTGTTTCATCTTCTGATGAGAGGGGGGGCAAGCGGTTCTTTGCATCTTTATATGCAGGGCTCAGGGGCCTACAAAGTTTCTATCATCAGTCGCGAGAGGTAATTTTCCAGGCAAATGACATGACCTTTTGCAGTTGATGGAATTGTGGGTGCTCTGTTTCCAAACGCTGTCAATTCTCGCATCATGTCTTCAGGTTTCTGTGTCAAGCCTTGGCCCAAGCTCTTGATCCGCACATCTCGCCCGCACTCTAGCGTGCGACCTCCCAAGCCTAAGAGAATCCAATGAAGGCACTCGACACCAAAGGTCAAGCGAAGCAGCTGCTAAAGAGGAGCTGAACTTCGCTTAAGGGTTCCTCGGTTACCCCTGCGACCACCTACACTACACCAGCAGAGCGGAGCTTGATGATTCAGTGGAAGAAGGCTGGCACGACAAAGAGCATGATCATGCAGCTCACTGGCCGTTCCAAGAATGCTGTGAGACTCCAATCGCAAGTGCTCCCGAGAAGGTCGGCCGCAAGAAGATTATCACCAAGCAGATCTTCCTTCCGCAGGCCCAAGTTGCCTCAACAGGTCACTCCGGAAGGCAATGCCAAAAATGGGGTTACAGTGGACATGGTGGCATTCAAGTTGAAGGTCAAGGCATGCAGTCGCACAGTCCTTGATGAGCTCTACAAGGCCGGTGTGTTCTTCCGCCCGCTTCACAAGAAGCCCATCCTCATAAAGGAAGACATCAAGACCAGGATGAAGTTCTCAGTCGAGTTCAAGGCCCGCCGCCCCGCAGTCTGGGAAAATCAACCGAATGCCATCACAGACAACAAGCTTCATCCTTTGTATCGCAATGCTGCTGGGCGTGCCGAAGGAGCTCGACGACAAGTGCGCGGCGCCTACCGTGAGCGAGGCGAGGGTCCCAAGTCTTGGATGGTCAAGGCCAACCCGACGATGAAGTTTCCGGCCCAAGGGGTGCAGGTGACTGCAGCTGTGATCAATTGTAAGATCAGAGTCTGGAGGTATGTGGGTGGGCGGTGGAATGCTACGGAGGCGGTCAAGATGTACACAGGAGATTTGCTCAAGGCCCTCAAGCGCAACTTCCCGCATCAGAAGACTTTCTGTGTATTGGAAGACAACGATCCGGCAAGTTACAAGTCGAAGGCTGCCTTGGCTGCCAAATCTTCTGTCGGCATCAAGACGGTCAACCTACCACCAAGGTCACCAGACTTGAATGTGTTAGCCTACAGCCTTTGGCACACCGTCAATGTCGCCATGCGGAAGCAAGAGGCTGCAATGGGTGCCAAGAGCCGCGACGCGAGTCTGCTGCTGACTACAAGGCCCGGTTTGCCGTGTGGCAATGTCTCCACCACAGAAGACTGTGACGAAGGATGTGCAATGCATGCACCGCCGGGTCAACCTCCTCCATGCCGCCAAGGGCACCCTATTCACTGAGTCTAAGTAGGCGCTTGGCTTTTCCGGTTGTCTGTCAGAGGTGATTGTCCAGCATTTTTGTTCGCCGGTCTGCAAGGAAATATGAAGCAGTTCAGTTGCTAGAGCTCTCTGATACCTGGCTCCCAAAGACAGCATGGAAAATAACACGAGCGGCAAGCGCGCTCAGACCTTGAGAAAGAGACCCATCCAATTACTTTGCAGACCGGGGGGCGGGGATGTTTGTTGTTGTGGTTGTTTTTTTTTGTTCTGTATACAAGCGGGCACTCGACTTTCAAAGTGCAAGCACCATCCACACGTCAGAAGTCTAATAGCGAACAGCGAAGACCTTGAAAAGTTAGTTATTGGGACCCCAAAGATATACACCACCACCAGATTTGGGCCTAGAAAAAATAAGGGAATGGCTGGTGTGGACCATTTGGTGGTTATATGCAAACTGCTGTGAAATACACCGCTTTCTATATACACCTCCCAATGGTCCACACCAGCCATTTCAGATTTTTTCTAGGCCCAGACCCGGTGGTGGTGTATATCTTTGAGGTCCCCAAGTTAGTTAGCGTTTTGCTCGCACCGTGACTGTTGGCTTCAGGCATGCATATGATGTGTTTCCTACGGTTGCGCGGCCAGCCCCCAAACAGATGCGTTCGTGCAGCTCTTTGTTAAGGGGTGCGTGGTCTCTCAAAGGAATGTCGGCTATCTCTGAGTGCCCATAGGCATCCTCTTGTTTTTGCAAAACCCACAAGTTTTGAGAGTGTGCCTACACGGCCGTCCGGCGAACATCATGTTTCCGGAGTGTAGACGGCCGCCCGACGGCCGTCCATCCGACGGCCGTCGGGCGGCCATCGGGCGGCCGTCGGACAGCCATCGAACGGCCGTCGATAATATATATATATATATATATGTAAATGTATATGTATATAGTTAAGTATATATATATATATATGTGAGAGAGAGATGCTATTAGGTAGCAATTGACCATTTCGAGGTTGTCTTAACCTTGGGTATACTCTGGTAATGTGCTTTTGCACTTTGTTGCAATGCATCCTTGTTTTCTGCATTTTTAATTGCAAAGTCATTTTTTGCATTTTTGCATTTATTGCATCCTGTGCAGAAGTTCTGCAGCATCTGATTTTCTGGTGGTCTGAGAGAGGCTTACAAAAATGTGCATACTCGTACACGTATTTGTTTGAGTGTGCATCGCAGAAGGAACTCCACATGTAGCGAACAAATATCATCCAACGCTCACATCTCCATCCATTTGGGCCCAAGTCTTGCTCTGACCAAGAACTTTCTCTCAAGCCGTGGCTGTGCCAGGATGCCCGCTCGGATAAGATTACGAGTAAAGACTTGCTGGCGCTCGCTGTTAGCCAGGACACCTCTACCAGCTGTGCCGACCCTAGAGGCCGAGAACCCTTCCCACAAGAAGACGGTGTACTTGCTGACGCTGTCCCACCCGAAGCAGATGCACAGCAGCTGCGGTACTGCACTCCGTGCTCCAGACAGTCTGACACACGAAAATGTTGCATGCCTTGCAGCGAGCCTTTGCCAACCCTGTCTATGCCGATGTGGGCAACACAGCGCACCTGCAAGGTACCGCCTCTGTGGGCTTGGTGATGTGTGTGATTCTCCTGAGGCCCATTTGGCAAACGAAGACTTCCACATCGCTTTGGTAGGCGATCGCACCTTGTATCTCATGCCCTTGAAGCGGGCGCTCTTGTCACAGAGTGCTCTTGCAAGCCACTGGTCCACTTCTCACACGGACTACTCTTCCACTTTGCGGTACGGCTGCAAGGCCAGCCCCTCAAAGCAAGAAGTTTCGCTAGACCCTCCGCCTTTGCTCTGGTGCGGTGATGGGCAGCACCGTCCTCTGCCCGAGGCCTGCCGGGAGCCGAGCACAGCGGTGGCCACTTTGAAAAGACGCTGGAAAAGTGAGCAGGCAGCCAGCGAGCAGGCCAAAGAGGAGCCTCGCCCTACAGACTTGCACATCTGGCCTCTTGTCATTCGCCACAACGTTCGCAACAACCCTGAGCGGCCAGAGGCTCACCTTGAGCTTCTGCAGGTGGCTATTAAATGTTGTTCACCTGCCATGGTCAGCTACTTGTTCAAAATGCGGCAGAAGCTGCCAGCTCGGATCGACGACCTCTGGCTCTTCGAGGAAATCGATGCTGGGGTGGCTCATAGCAAGCAAATGCGCATGGATGCATTGCTAGAAGCTGTTCCGAAGCTTTGCTTGTGCGCGGGTCAGTGGCCAGCGTTCATGACAACAACCTTGCAGATCAGCGGCATTGATCCATTGTCTATTGCGCACGACATCTACAACAGCTTCAGACATGGGCCTTGTGAGTCAGTGCCAACAATTGTGTTGGCAGCTCTGCAAGGTGGCAAGGGCAAGTTGTTGATGTGGGCGCCTCTGACAGCAGCTCTTGGGAAGACTATGTCCAAGAAGGTGGGCCTGGGGAACAAGAAAGCGGTGATATTGAATGAGTGGCATTTCAATATAGTCGTGCGTTGCCCTACAGCACACAGCTGTTATGGCTTGAAGGCAACGCCGTGCCGATTGTCAGGCCACAGAACACTGATGCTAATTATGGGCATTGCAAGTACCCAGGCACAGCCCCCATCTTTATCACGGCCCATCTGAAGAGGTTGGGACCGTTGATGGCGGAGGCTGATGCAGCCGTTGCGGGGGGGCTGACGACAGAGCTGACTATGTTGATGTGGCGCCTTCGGGTCTACAAGTTCATCCGCAAGGCCCCGGTGCCTGCCAAGCAGATGCCTGGTTGCGCATGCTGCTTTGCGCAATTCGTTTTTGAAGGGAAATCACTTTGGTCACAGCGATCTACCCTGGGAGGTGAGATGTGGGAGATGCAAGAACCATTGTGTATGTTGCAGGAATGACAAATGTGTGCCCAAATGTGTCTTTGTTTGCATTTGGGGTTTGCATTTGGGGTTCGCTGGCGGGGTACTGTCCCGGGTTTGACATAAGACTCTAACCTAACCTTTGCGTCTTTCTAACTTTGCGCCCTTCTAACTCTAACTACGTTTTGCGTCTTTGTCTTGCGTCGTCGTTTGACCTAACTTTTGTGTGTTTCCGGCTTTTGCGTCTTTGTAACTATAACTTCATTCGCTTTGGAGCATCTGCTTCTCAAAATGAGTCTCCTGGGACACCTTCCCCCCTTCCTGTCCGCCCCACCCATCCCCCCTCACTCCCCTCATGCACTCCGCTCAAGTTTTGGTTTGCGTCTTTCGCACCTAACACAACAGAAAGCACAGTTAGCGTCTTTTGGATTGCTAACTTTTATGTGTTTTTGCGTCTTCGTCTTTTTCAGATGACTTAACTTTTGCGTCTTTGGGGTTTTGCGTCTTGTTAACTACGACTTATGGCTACGCCGGGCCAGTAGCTAGTCTATATAAGTATGTTACTCACCCTTTCCTCAAGGCCTTTTCTATAGTCAGGACTATCTGCCAATCCGCAGACATTAATAATTTACTTCAGATATTTGTCACATTTGGCAAGGGACAACGGGGAGGGGGGCGGAAGCAAGTGAACACTATGGGAACAGAGTACGAAATAAATGCACATTGGCTGATTCCACATGATTTCCCATCAACTTGTGTCACTGATAATTGAAATCATGTGAATAGTAAGCTCACTTCAAAGACGCTCCTGTGACAACGCGAGACACGACCATGAACCACCAAAGTAACTTTACCCATCACTCGAAGAAAGTAGATGGGCTGATGAAGTAGGGAGGCGCTTGAAGTAGATTAGGATTCACCCTGGCCCAAAAAAGTCAAGGGAGACGGTGTTGCATGAAGTAGGAAGGCGATTGAGGTAGATTGCAGCTTGTCCCATGGGCCCCATGGGCCCCAATGGCCCCCATGAAATAGGAAGGCGCTTGAAGTACCAAATTTCGTGAGTGGCTTATTTAACAGATTTTGAATTGATTGGGCCTCCAAGGCCAAACAAAGACAATCCAACCCCATGACCATAGGGTTTCAATATCATTGACACCACAGGGGGGCCGCGGCCGAAGGCCGCGGCCCGCCTGTTCTGTCCATTGCATTGGAATCTATGGTCATGGTGTTGGATTGTCCTTGTCTGGCCTTTGAGGCCCAATTAATTCGAAATCTGTTAAATAAGCCACTCACGAAATTTGGTAGCTTGAAGTAGATTGAGTTTGGTCGATGTTTTGTATTGATATAATCAT
>Ga0099797_101242_pt1:0-12500 | contig 14030 bp, 19 predicted proteins | sample Uncmet_Sort48C_1_FD_89871 | JGI IMG/M metagenome (GOLD analysis project Ga0099797, IMG submission 89871) | Marine eukaryotic communities from CALCOFI LINE 67, Pacific Ocean - C012_Sort48C_1 | ecosystem: Environmental > Aquatic > Marine > Oceanic | place: Pacific Ocean: Monterey Bay... | reverse complement strand
CACTCGAATAAAAGTGGTAGAAGTAAGGAGATGAGGCAAAGTGGCAGATACACTAGGGCTGCTCATTTATGTAATAGTATTAATTGCAGCTTATCTTTGTCACGTGTTGGAGGAGGAGGGGGGACGCAGAAACGTCTAGTTGGATGAACAGTTATTTATTAAAAAATTATTACTTCTACATTATTGCATTACATTTTCATTACATTACATTAAATATTAAATATTACTTCTAGATTCGTAGTTCGTAGTTGTACATTAACATTAAATGTTATTATTTTTTATTTAAATTTATATCTATATCTATTTTTTCTGGTATTATATATTTTATTTATTTAATTATTTTATTTTTAAAATATTATATATATTATATTGTTTTTTTAAAAATATTGCGTAGAAAGCAATACGCAATACTGGCAGTGAAAGTTAAGTATCAGGATACTTAAGCACACATATCATCATCTTCTTTGAAAAAGCTGCATTCATCGAAACTGAATCTACTTCGAAGTATATATACTATATAACATCGAAACTGTAATCAGCTATTAAAATGTCTGACTCTTGTTCTATTTCAATCCTGTTATGAAAATAAGCGGAACTGTTTTTACTTCCTTTTCCGTGTTTCTTTTCATGTTGGATAGCAATAAGTTTGGTAGATCTGTTAATAATACACATAGCCTTTGTTTTAGCCATCGCAGCGGAAGCACGTTCTAGCCAAAAGTTGGTTTTCTTGATAGCAATAAAATCAGTCTCTGTCTCTGTGATGTCATGTCTGTCATTAGAAACTTTTCTTATGAACATTTGGAACAACATATCTCTGGTTTTCTGAAGCACGTTACCAAACTTGTCGAGAATAATAGGCATGAAACGATGTCCACTTCTGCTCACGGCAGAATTATACTTTCCTGTTTTCTCGGTGTCGCTTTTCAACATATGCTCAGAAAAATCTAGAGGGTTGGTTTGACCAGAATCTGTATGACGATAATCTATCATTAAACCTTGACCATTTTTAGTACCGTTGCCCAGGACGAGATGATCTGGAATTAAAAGTTTACCATCTATAACTTCGACATTTGGTTTGTTCACCACGTGGCAACCAGCATTTTTAAATGCTTGGGCGAAGACATTTTGTACTGCATCATGTATCATGGTGGGGCAAGCATCAGAATTACAGGCATTACAGATGTGAAACCCTTTTTTGTCTACAATTCTTGGTTGGTTAATACCTGTAACTTTGTTTTTTCTATTACAAGTACATGGGAGGTTAGTAGGTATGTAGTCTAAATCCAAATTGTATCTTAAGCATAGTAGGGTAGAAAATTCTTTATAGGAAAATTTATTGTAGAATGATTGTGAGGTAGAGGTAAGGAAAGATCCAGCAATATTACTTTGATTAGCAGTTAGGCATGATAGTTGTTGGAAGTTTTATTTTGTTATTATGGATTTCATTAGTGGGTATCTTGTTATACATTATCTGAGTGATATCATCAGACCAGGTTTGAGACATAGTATTATATAAGTGGGACTGTAGCTGATTTGGCTTTTTTGTAATAGTATCATGAAAATGGTTATAACTATCAGGATCGTTATAATTAATATTTTTTAATGTATTTAGTAATTTATTAATTATAGAGTTAACATTATTTAAATCAGATAGTGAAAATATTTTGTCTTCACTTGATTCTGCAATATTTTACTTATAAAAATAATAAATTAAACGAAGAATACTCGCCTCTCTCTCTCATGCATCCCTCTTTCATGCATCTCTGTCTCTCTCTGTCAGCTATCTCTGTCTCTCTCTGTCTCTCTCTGTATCTCTCTCTCTCTCTCTCTCTCTCTCTCTCTCTCTCTCTCTCCCTCTCTCTCTCTTACACACACACACACACATATATATATACAAACATACACACACACATGTATATGTATATATATAAACACACACACACATACACACATACACACACATGCAGGGACTAGATCTCTCACCGTGCACCCTATAGGTATCCCATGGCTGACTCAAGAGGAGGCGCCCAAGTATGGAGGAAGATCTGGAAAATGTGTGCCTCCTCATCCCATGATTTCATCTTTGTACCGGAAATTGTACAGCGAGATCAAGTCTATGGATTTGGATGAAAAATATCAGGTGACCCTAGAGGGAACGCATCACGGACCGTATGCTGATATACCGTCATGTTTCGTGGAGATCGGTAGCTCTGAGAGTGAGTGGTCGGAGGAAGAGGCAGGATCGATCTGGGCCACTTGCTTAAAAGATCATTACAAGCTATGCCCTCCACTTGAGGGAGAAAAAAAGGAGCTGGATGACCTGGAGGGAGGTGAGAGTTTGGTGTTAGGTACAGAGGAGGGAGAGGAGAGAGAGGTGGGAGCAGACACGGTTAGGAAGTACATGATCATGTCCATAGGAGGAGGCCACTATGTGCCCAAATTGAATGACGTCGCTCGATTAGGAGAACAGTTTCAGATAGGCCACGCTCTCTCTACATACACCCTATCGCATTATATCGAAGATCCTGACTGCCCACCGCTGATCGAGGGGGGCTGGCAGCGAATCATCGATGAAGCCATTTCATCTACTCAATTGTCCATGGATTCTGACACGGAGCTTCTGGTGCTATTGGACAAAAAGGCATTCAAATCTGCTCTCAAAAATTCGATTATTGATCACCTCGACAGGCGCGGTATTAAATGGTATTACAGTGTCAGCGATGTCAAGAAACTAATGAACAAAGCTTAATATAAAAAAAAGATAATATATGATTAAAATTGAAGTTAGATGCCTATATCTATACCTAGTTAAAAAAAAAAAAAAAAAGAATAGCAGAATAGGTAAAGATAAATATATTAAAAATGATAATAATACTTTTAAATAATAACTAGTTTTTATATTTATAAGCTATAAGACTATAAGTATAAGTATAAGCTATTTGTCCAATTATAATTATTATGTGTTAGTGTGTTAGGGATTAGCTATAGGCCGGCCTAAAATCCGCCTAAATCTAAAAAAAATCTAAAAATCTAAAAATCTAAAAACCTAAAAACCTAAAAACCTAGCTAGAAACAACTAAAAAAACGAATTTCAAAAAACTTGGCATATCGGAAATGTAAAAACTTGGCACACTACTTGGCAGCTCAACGGACTTAAATGGGCAAAGCTGGGGGCTGAGGCTTAACACGAATGGCTTACTCCGGCGATGCTCTACGCCCTTACCGGTGAGTACATTTTTGACGAAGCTGGGACCATGTGCGGAAAGTTACGTTGAGAAATGTCCGTTCTAGTTTTTTTTTAGATTTAGGGTGATTTCAGGCCGGCTTATAATCTACCGTGTTAGGTGTTAGCACAATTATAACTAAAGTAATGTTATAATTTCGTATTCTTTCTCCCCAGATGAATTAGTCCAACAACTCGAACTTCAAATTATGAATCAAGACGTTATCCAAAACTAAGTGTTATTCTTAGTTTTGGAAAATGTGTTACATATATACCTAGCTAATATATCAAATATGAAATATTATATATATAATTTCGTATTCCAGTCATGAACCAATTGTTTTCCAAGACTAAGATTAAATCTTAGGTTTGGATAACATCTTGGTTCGTAATTTGTAAATCGAATTCTTGAAGAAAATCATCAGGAGAGTGGGAAGAGGAAGAAGAGATGGAGTCGAAAGAGGGGGAAGATGATGAATTTTGTTGGATATGACGTATTAAGTTGAGCGTTTTGGTAGTCTTGAGGAAAATATTTCTGCTTGCTGATCTGTTGATTGCTGCGGATATGTGGCGAACGAAGTGTTTCATAATTGAAAGAACTTTTGATTTCTTAACTTCTCCATCGACTAATTGTAATTTAAGTCTAATTTGTTGAAGAAGGAAATTTCTGAATTTCACGTCCATTTCGCCAGTATGCTAATTAATATTATATTAAAAAATAGAATATAAAAATAAAAACTAGTTACTATTACTAGTTATCTTATTTAAATATAAAATATTATCTTTTTATTTATTCAAGATTCAAGATTCAAGTCACACAAGACACAAGCTAGGTAGCTAACTAAATAAGTCTGAACTAATTTTGTAAATTTAGTGAGTTTGGTGAGCGCCTTTCACTAGATAACGCGCTTTTATGTTTTGTTATTAGATCGTGCCGGGATAGTCGAGTACCTGACCAGTCAAAAGGGTGGCTTTTCCATTTTCAAGGCTACAAACACACATTAAAACACGATTGACCTTGCCCACGACAAGATTGAAGGGAGGACTAAGCTCCCAAAAGGCACTGGACAGGACATGCATGCTCGGGGGGAGACCCCACGAATGCCCCTTATTAGTCCTCTCTTCAATCTTGTCGCGGGCGAGGTCAATCGTGTTTTAATGTTTTAATGCATGTTTATAGCCTTAAAAACGAAAAAGCCACCTTTTTGACAGGTCAGGTACTCGACTATCCCGGCACGATTACCTACTGCGACTTCCACCCTAACTAGGACCATTTCCCAGTACTCTGTACTGTTCCCCTTTACCCGGTGAGTGGACGACATTCCGTAGAATATTCCGTTCAAAAAAGATTTTAGTTTTTTTTTAGGCTTAGGTGGATTTCAGGGCGACTTATAATGTACCCTAATCTCCCGTCACTCTCCTAGTTCCACGATTTTAATACGTTCAAATACTACTGACCTGTTGTAAATTTGCTCGAACTGTGACAGCACGTAGCACGTATGGACACAGCAAGTCGGGCCCTTAACTCTAAATCTAACCCATCTCTTCAGACGCGAAATTTTGAACTCCACCCTTGGCCAACAGTGCCTCTTGTTCTCTTATTTTCGCTTCCTCCATTAATTTCGTCGCAACGTCAAGATCAGGACCTTGATATGGTGCCGTGGCCACTACTGTAAACTCCCTTCCCAATGCTACATCTCTGGGGAAACCTCTACCAATATTATTTACCAAGGCCCCAAAACCCCCTACATGGCCTTATAATTGAAAATTATTGATTGAAGCATTGATAAAGAATTAGACGCGAATTAATTTTTTAGGCGGAAAGGGAAAAACAAACAAAAACAAAAACAAAAACAAAAAAATCTAAACCTGGAATGGCCGTGTAACTGGTGCCACCCAGATCCGCTTTTCTACCCAGACAACCATTTTTATTGCTCCCCCATGTGTACAACTCCCCTTCCTTTGTGATGGCAGCAGCGTGATGCGAGCCAGCAAAGATCTTTTTAATGCTCAAATGATATATAACGAAATATTCAACTGTTTCAGGTAACACTGATATCTGACGTGTTGACTGTCCCAGTTGGCCATGATACCCAGTACCCCATGTATACACCCAACCAGCATCTAAAAACGGAGGGTGGACTGCTAAAGCTATACTATACCTAAATTATGGGTACATAGCATGAAGCATAGAATAGAAGAGGGGAAAATAAAATAAAATAAAATAAAAATACGAATACAAATACAAATACAAAAATACATAAATAGTGACACATACCATGTCGATGCTATTAACATGCTAACAGATCTGCCTTTCAAACGTGGCACAAGATTAGGGCTAGATCTATCCTTCTCATCTCCTAATCCCAACTTCCCACCAGACCCATTGCCCCAAGACCATACACCACTGTGCCCGTAGGCGAGAGTGTGATCAGCACCGCATGAGATAATTTTCACCGGCTGGAGGTGGAGGTAGAGGTGTTGGTGCACCAAAAAATGGTAAGGAAAAATGATAATAGGCAAGTTGTTTGTTTGTACATAGATTAAAAGGAAGTGGTTTGGGGGGATAGATACCTCCAATGTGGACAAGATCGTCGGAATTGGAAAATAGGATTTAACTCTTTCCTCCACACCCACTCTCTCCCATGCTCCTATTCCCAGTCTTCCATTTCCTCCATGCCCCCACATATACACACCATTGCTTTCAGATACCAGTACCGCTGAATGATTCCCACCTGCTGTAACGCTCTTGATGCCAGGGAAGGAGTTATTGATGGCAATCAAAGGGGAATGTTCGAACGCACCTAAACCTAATTGACCCACATCACCATCACCCCAAACAAAGCAGTCGCCTCCTTTACCACACGCCATGCAGTGAGAGGACCCAACCGAGACAGCCACAATTTCTTCGCCGGTGAAATCTTTGATGGTCTGGGGCTCCATCCAGTTCGCCTTAGCCGCAGCACCAGCATCTGGCTTTTTTGCGTTTTTATCAGCAGCTTTATCTTTGCCTTTATGTCCCGAGGCCGCAGCGATTTTTTTAGCCTGCTGCTCTTCGAGCATAACATCAACTGCGGTCTTCACATAGTGAATACCTGTTTTTGCAACTCCTCCTCCACCCCACACGTACACATCATGTTCCTCGTTAATGGCGAAGACACAGTCGGCACCCGCGGTCACAAAATTTATATTACACCCTCTCAGTCCTTGTATAGCTGTAAACTGAGTTCTTGGCTCGGTGTCACCAACACCGAGCTGACCCTTGTCATTACAACCAACTACATACACACTACCTCTTTGCTCCAGATCAGCCTTTTATTTGCATTTGTGTCGAATGTATTATGTGCAAAAATTATATTGGTGAGTAGTAGTATGCATCACAAGTATATAGATAAGAGGATGAGAGTTGTGTACCTGTATCAGAAATTCGGTATCCTTAGTTTCTTCATAGGCGAATTTATTCATTTGTTCATCATTTGTAGAGTTACGAAGTCTTTCGATCAGTTCTAGACGTGTGCTGTTTGGTTGGGTGGTTGGTTGGTTGTTTGTTGGTTGGTTCGTTATGTGTTAGAGTGGAGACATGGAGAGGTGGACATGGAGGTGGTGTTATTGTCGATTCGATGAGGGTGTGGAGACGAGTGTGGATGATGGTGGGGAGATTAGACACAATGTGTCACGGCACCACCCGGTTTTGTTTGAGATATTGGAGTGTGTGCTGTTATTTGGAGATAAGACTAGATAATTTCAGTGGGAAGAATGATGGTACCCTGTTGTTTCTAGATCTCTAGCCTCCAAGTGGTTTTTTAAATCCCTTTTGCTCATATTTGTTATCCCAACACTATTGATGTATTCCGCATTTCCCCACTCTACGACCTTTGATTCTTGTCCTCCCTCTCCCGCCTTTCGCGCCATTTTGATTTGGCGTAAGACATCGATAGCTGACATGATGACTGAATGACTGACTGACGAAATACGCTATGATTTGCAGCAGCCAGCCTTCAAGGCTGTATATTTTGTGATGATGTTGTGGTGAAACTGGAAAAATTCAAAATCTGCATCGAGGACTGCTACTAGTCTCGGAACCAGACTCTATGACCATTTTCCTTATTTTTTGAAGATTGGTTCGAAAAAAAAAAAGTCTGACTTTTGGAAATGGACTATAGACAGTCCGGTTTCAAAAGTCAGACTTTCACATGGCTTTTTGGAATTTCAATAAATGGACTGCAAAAAGTCTGGGTCGAGACTACACTTTTGCTAAGTTCTTCTAGCATCTAGAGCCTGTTTTGAACTCATTGGCAAGACAAACCGTTTAACCTGCTTTCTGAAACTGCTTTCTGAGAGTCCTTCCTTTGAGATAGAGCGCATGAAACTGACGATTCTCCTTTTCGGACCAATCGCCAAAGCCAATGATAAGATCTGCTGGGGGACCAAACTCCTTCTTAATCCTGATGTATGCAACAAATCGTAGCTTTTGGAATATACGTTGCGAATAGAAATGTTAAACTTTGCTGTTGGTTACATTCTTCGCCCTCAAATATCTCTTGAACTTTTTGAAACCTAAAGTATAGTTAGGAGTAGAGTTAGGGTCAAGGGTTGTTTATATATTTTAGGAATTTATTAACAGTATTTTTAGGTTTTGTACTCAGTTCACTCTCCCATTTCGATTGTCTTTCCTTCCACCACTGTTTCTTTTCGAAGATTGGATCTGATATGGTGATACTTCTTCGATTTTCTTTCCTTAATTCTCTGTTTTAACATATAAGAGAGACTGTTGGCTTCTTTGGTTCTTTCATCGACACAATAGCAATTGGCCAATGCCAGGGTCGATCGCTATTCTCTTTTTGTTGGTCGCCAGTTCTTGATAGGCGAATTCATCATTATTAAAAAGTTCTTCTGTATACTCTTCAATATATAATGGTTTCGAATCTTCGGGCTTTGCTGCTGCTTGATGTTTCTGCCAAAACCTTTACATTCTTACTTCTTATTATCACAAGATACACCATCCGTTTAAATCCTGTTGTGAAATTTGAAGGCGATGTTGTGAAAAGCTTTTTTATTTAGAAAAAAAAATTGACCCATGTCTTTGTCTTTTCTTGTTCGAGAAGTGTGACTTGGGTCCGTCAGCTGATGTAAAGAGCAGGTGTATTAGCGATGTTGTATCTAATGTGAAACAAGCTGGAATATTGGAAGATCTCATTAGAAATACATACCCGTGAAACTCCAAAAATTTCATCATTTTTATCTTTCCGGGAAGATATCTGTGTGAGTGAGTGTGTGTGTGCGTGTGTGTGTGTGAGTGTGAGTGAGTGAGTGTGAGTGAGTGAGTGAGTGAGTGAGTGAGTGAGTGAGGGAGATAGAGAGATAGAAAGATAGAAAGATAAAGAGATAGAAAGATAGAGAGATAGAGAGATAGAGAGATAGAGAGATAGAGAGATAGAGTGAGTGAGTGAGTGAGTGAGTGAGTGAGTGAGGGAGATAGAGAGATAGAAAGATAGAAAGATAGAAAGATAGAAAGATAAAGAGATAGAGAGATAGAGAGATAGAGAGATAGAGAGGTTGAGAGACAGAGAGACAGAGAGACAGAGAGAGAGTAAGAGGCATAGGGAGATAAGGAGATAGAGAGAGACCTTAACGTCGTAGTAGACGCTTCCTTGGGCTATATTGACAGTATTTGGAAGAATGTCTGCCACACACCCATCGATAAAATCATAATACTCGATTGGAGATGATCTAGGTGCTGATGTTGGATACATGATGTCCTTAAAAATATTGCTTACATCTTTTCTCAGTCCTTTTACTCTTTCTTTTTCTTCCGAAGGAATGTCCATTTCTTTTATTTCAGCAATCTGTCTTCCTTCGTGAAATGATGCGCTAATAAGGCGCTTTACGTATAAACCAAAATGTGAGCTGATATTAGTTTCATAGTCTTCTATTATATCCGCAGATGCATATTCCATTACTGTGTTGAGATGTTTGTAATCGATCTCATCATTGTGGCCTCGTGTGGGGAGATAATGTTTTTGGTGAAATTGCTTCAGTTCACTAAATATAGCTTCATGCTCCTCTTTTTTTGGTCTTCCTCTATCTACTAGTTGAATACAGACACATTTCATCAGATTTCTCATGAAAGCTATATTTAAAACATGTGAGTTTTCTTTGTTTTCATACTTGTATAACAAATGCAGTTTCAAAAGTTGTAATCTATGAATAACTATTCTGTTCATTTTGATGGCAGTTTCATTTATGATATTTAAAACATGATATTTGCGATCACCTCGCAAAACATCTTCTAAGGAATACTTCACACCTTAATTTAGTAACGGATACGGCAATGACCGGAATAAAAGCGGCGGTAAAGGAAGTGAAGCTTCTTTCAAAAGAAGCGAAGCAAACGACAAAGGCAGTCAAGAGAGCACAAATAAAAGCTTCCAGAGAAATGGAAAGGTTTGAATTGGAAGAATGTTTATAAAAAAAATTAATTTTTTTACCTGCCTTTTTTGAAAAATGTAAAAAAAGAAGGCTAATCATCGAAGAACGAGTTTCTTCGAACACAGAGTGTGACGACAAACATGTCCAGAAAACAATAATAACATAGCACGTATCGCTTGTGCTGCGAAGAACTTACTCCCATTGCCACATTGTATTTGCCTGCGCAGTGCAAATAACCTGGGCCATGAAATCATTTCTACAGACAACAATGCAACGAATCGGCTGCTGCAGAAGAAGAATTGATATTGGTTCGAGTAGTAGGAATAGGAAGGGTAGTCTCTTCTTTCCCCGTCGACTTTGCAGTGATGGTGGTGGTGGTAAGAATACTAATAATATCCATAGCGAGGTAAAGCAAGGCGTGAAGGATGTCGAGCAGCGTTTGGGAGGACGGAAATTTGGCCCTGATGCAATGAAAGGTGTGTCTGAATCTTCTAACCTCCGTCTCTTTCTCTCTCTGTCTGTCTCTGTCTGTCTCTGTCTGTCTGTCTCTGTCTCTGTCTGTCTGTCTATGTCTGTCTCTGTCTCTGTCTCTGTCTGTCTGTCTGTCTGTCTGTCTGTCTGTCTGTCTGTCTGTCTGTCTGTCTGTCTGTCTGTCTGTCTGTCTGTCTCTCTCTCTCTCTCTCTCTATCTATCTATCTATCTATCTATCTATCTCTCTCTGTCGCTGTCTCTATCTCTCCGTCTCTCTCTCTGACTGTGTCTATCTCTCTATCTCTCTTTCTGACTGTCTCTATCTGCCCGTCTCTCTCTCATCCTTTCTCTCCCTTTCTCTCTGTCTCTCTGACTGCCTCTCTCTCTGTCTCCATCTCTCTCTCTCTATCTGTCTGTCTGTCTCTGTCTGTCTGTCTGTCTGTCTGTCTGTCTATCTGTCTGCCTGTCTGTCTCTCGCTGTTTCTGTCTCTGTCTCTCGCTGTTTCTGTCTTTGTCTCTGTCTATCTGTCTTTCTGACTGTCTTTCTTTGTCTCTCTCTCCCTCTCTCTCTCTCTGTCTATCTGTCTGTCTCTGTCTCTGTCTCTGTCTCTGACTCTCTCTGACTGGTTCTCTCTCTTCTCTCTCTCTATCACTTTCCCTCCCTCTCCTCATCTGCTTTTCTCAAGGTCCCCTTACATGGGCAGCACTTGGAATTATTGCCTTTATCGGCACCGGTGTTGTATATTACTACGAAGTTGAGAGAAAGAAAAGAATGGAGAAGGTATTCAAAGAGGTCGCTGTCACAGGCAAGCCTGATCTAGGTGGTCCTTTCGTGTTAGTAGACCATAGAGGCGTGGCAGGTAGACCAAATAAAATAAAAGCCATCCATTCTCTCACTCTCTCGCTCACTCTCATCCTATCGCCTTTCTCTTTTCTCTTCCTTCAACCTCTTTTATGGTGGAATCGAAGTGACTGATGCTACTTACAGAGGCCAATATATGTTGTTGTATTTTGGATTTGCACACTGTCCTGACATTTGCCCCTCTGAACTAGTGAAAGGTTTGCATCATGATTATTATAACACAGCAAACAATCTTCTTGTATGTATGTATGTATATATATATGAATACACACAATTAGCATATATTACCATAGTAGGTGCAAATGTCACACATGCATACATAAATACATGCATGCATGCAAACAGTACATATATCACATGCATACATACATGCATCACATATATTCATACATTACGTACATGCACATACATACATACATACATACATACATACACATATATATAATATGCATACTTTTCAAAAATACACACACATGCTTGCCATACACGTGCTCACATACATATCTGTATACATGAAAAATAGTGGGCAAAATTGCTGACGAGATTGGCAAGAAAAAAAACTTACCTTACAAGCTGAAACCAGTCTTTGTCACAGTCGATCCTAATAGAGATTGTGTGGCGGTTTTGAGACATTATGCCCAAGACTTTCACAGCACTATCGATTACCTCACAGGCACCAACGAGCAAATCGCGAAAATAGCTCGAGCATATCGTGTGTATTTTAGTAAAGTAGATGAAGACGAAGAAGGTGATTATCTAGTTGATCATTCGATTGTTTTATATTTAGTCTCACCAGAGGGGGAATTTTTGGACTTTTTCACCCAGAGAATGCAGGTTACGGACATCGTGGAGAGGATAGGTGATTATATGACGGGGAAGAAAAAATAATCATTATGAAATAAACTGTGATGAAATAGCTTAACAAATAACAGATAACGCATCTCCGAATGTGCGTTTTCTGTAGCCGTGAGAATTGAGAAGGGAGTGACTACATTCAGAGTTAGAGCGATTTACTTCTAGTACGAAGTACTTCTTCCTAGGAAGTACAATATTTAATCTAGCTAATAGTGGATTTCATATCAGCTAGTGCCAAGTTTTTTGCAATAAAAAACTGTTTTTCACCGACGAGTCTTGAGAGAGAAATTGTTGTTGTTAGACTATTAGTATTAAAATTAAAACTCTCAGTCAGTTCGATAACTTATTATAGGCCTTCTAGCCCAATTTTTTAAAAACAGAGTTAGCTCAAATTAACCCCATGACTAGATCCACTATACTGATGGTGACAACATTTGATAGTAACGTCTTCAAAAAAAAATTTTTTTTTCCGTTGAAAAATTAAAAAATCCGGTTGAGAAATTTCGATTTTTTTGCTACCAACGGCTACTTTCATCACTGTAGCTCCAGACACCTATGCTCAAACCTAATTTATATAGCTTGAATCGATAGAGTAGACTAATAGGGGTCTATCGCACTGTTAACTGTCTAATTTGAAGGATTTGGCGAAAAGTTATGAAG
>Ga0099797_101241_pt1 | contig 14038 bp, 3 predicted proteins | sample Uncmet_Sort48C_1_FD_89871 | JGI IMG/M metagenome (GOLD analysis project Ga0099797, IMG submission 89871) | Marine eukaryotic communities from CALCOFI LINE 67, Pacific Ocean - C012_Sort48C_1 | ecosystem: Environmental > Aquatic > Marine > Oceanic | place: Pacific Ocean: Monterey Bay | collected... | reverse complement strand
CACAGGAGTTAAGTAAAAAGAATCATGGGGGCGGATGATAATAGTAGATGAGTTACAGTCGTGGGGGCATAAGATGATTGATTTGTTCAAGAAAACAGACACAGCTGCTGATCATTCTATTAACGTCTTGTTGCCCTGGCAATTGAAATTTCCTGCAGGGGTGGGGGCTTCGGCCCATTAAGAAATATTTTATCTAGTATATTTGATATTGAATGTAGATGATGAATCAGCAATGAAGCAATTCGTAGTTGTGCTTGGATGTGTTTATTGATTTCGCCGAAGACTTCGCTACAAAAAAAAAAATGGTTGGAAGGCGCTTGTAAGATGTTTTTTCATCTCTCAGGTACTGGTGGCTGCACTATATGCGTTTTTGATAAGCATTCTCCGAGGTGTGTGTAGCTCGCAGTTATGTTTTGAGTCGTATTTGATAGATCGTTTAGATTACAGTATTGAAGTAGTTGGATAACAAATTTCACAGCATGATTTTCCATGATACATTGATGAAAAACAAAGATGGCGGCACAGCAACAAATGATGAAGTTCTAAAGCTAGATGGTTACGGAGCGATCTGAGTATCGCGGTTCAGCAGTAGTAGCATGGTATTGCTCACGGTAATATCGATACAGCGGTGGTGATAATAGTGATAATTTATGTGAAATTCGAAACAATGTTGATGAAACAGAAAACGACCCTTATTGCGAGGAGTGCACTTTTGATTGCAATACAAGCATGGAGTAGTGATTTTTGCGTGTGGGGTGTTGGTTGCCCTGATCAAGCATACTAGTCATCTATACATAAATCGGCAACCCAATGGATGGCTGCCGCCATTTGTTGGAAAGCCCATGTTATTGGAGCAGCAAAGATAATTCTCAGTGTCTTGGATTGGACTTTATTTGAATACGGACTACGACGATGAGATGAGCGTAGACATGCGGAGAGTGTTTGCGGTTGAAGCGCATTGAAATTGTTGTAGAAGCGGTGGAGGTCTTTTGGTTTTGTTTTTTTGTTTTAAAGTTAACTAAACTAAGGTGGCAGCGAAATTCATTTGGTTGGAAATTGCGTGAGTCCAGAAGTTGGAGATTGTTGTTGGATTGCGTGGTAGAAAAACAAATGTTCTGGGGAGGTCGTCACCGTGAGGATAATCAGGTCGTATGTTGAGAGGTGATAACAATGTAATTGAATTTCAAATTTGACCACAGAATTATGTCAGCATAATTTCATTTTGTGTTTTTGATTCCGGAATGATGTGAGGGTTGTATTGTCTGCAAACAATGGTGAAAGAGTGTGTGAGTTGAAGGTGACGTCTCTCCAAACGAATTTAGTATTTGGCGCCTTGTGCGAAGTGACCACGCAAGCAAGAGAATGGATAGCCGCGAATTTGAAAGAGGAAGGCAACAATCCTTGCGTCCGGCCATTTAGTTTCAAAGCCAACCAAATACAAAAAGAAAAACTAAAAATAAAATCTGAAAAATTTTTTTTTTTTTTTTTTTTGCGAGGTGGATGAGGTGGATGACATATCAAAATAGAGGTGGATATCGAATAAACAGAGAAGGTGAGTCCATGAGTACCAGCGGTTTGTAGTTATTTGAAAAGAAAAGGTGACTGACAAGATTCATTAACAGACAAACGGACGAAACTCATTCGGTGCTTGATGCGCCTTAACCCAAAAATGATTTGATTTGATTTGAAGAAAACTTGAAGACAGACACGGAGACAGTCTAGAGGTGATTGAAAATACACTGCAAATAGTTTGAATTTGAGTATAATAGAAGAGGTGATTGAAAAAAGATTGATAAAAGGAATTTTGAGTTTAGGTACTACTCGGTATAGTTCTGGTTCAATAATTCAAAAAAAGGGAAGGAAAATTCAAAAAGAAAATTTTCATGATGCAAAAAAAACATGATTTGAAATAGTATAATCGATAATTCAAGTGGATTCGAATTCAATTTGCAAAGGAGTTGTTTTTTGCAAGGAGTGGTTAGTTTCGAGTTTCAATCGGAACGCGGGGCTATCTACGAGTTGCAACATTGTACACAAGCCGAGCGGTCGTGTCTTATTGTTGAACAACCAGTGAATTGGTGTTGATGAGTTGGGTCACGTCGTATGGGTATTATTGTTTAGGTAGTGTTTGGTATTATTTCAGGTAAATTGTGCAAAGTTCCTTTAATATCAGCAAATGTGTCAGTTAGCAGGAATAATTTCTCTATCTATTCTTGGGTCTGAATTGTCATTGAATCTGTTATCTGAGTAGTTTTAGATTTTTCCATTTGGGTCTTGATCAAAAGTTTTGAAAGTATAATTCTCTGTCTCTCCGTGTGTTAACCAAAAACAAGACCATTTCAATGATTAAATAGCAAACATGTCGTTTCCACAAGCGAAATTTTGATAATAGTAGGTATAGTTAGGAGCATCCTTCGTGAATTCATTAATATCGAATAACACGACAAATTTAACATCCTCGGAACAATATACCCCCTCAAGAAAGTTTAACAGAACACATGATGACTATTCCCCCACAACATTTTTTGTTAATATCAGACAACCATGGTGTGAAATGGATTCTTATTACTCCCCGTTGAACTTGATCCAACACACTACCATGATTCAACAACCTAAATCGGGACAGAAATTTACCGCTGCTGGAAGAAGAGTAACTCTAGAATTTCGTGCTGTGTTCTAAAAGCAATTTGTTTCCACCTTTAATATGAACTTTTCCAATTTTCTTTTCTGTCTTTTTTTTTTGATATTACTTTTGCACCAACCATTATACAACCTTCTCAAACCAAAACTAATATACTGTTACCAAGATGTAACTATTAGACGGAACAGTAAACCACATCCAATCACTCGCATCTCATAGGTTGATGATAATATACTGCGTGATTTCAAAATTCACTCACAATTGCACTAATACCAAGGGAAGAAACGTAGTTTGAAAATTAAATTTTGGCTTTTTTCATAATAGTTTCCATGTGTTCCATACCATTCACCACTACAACTCAGGAAACTGATCATGCTAATAAATTCACCATTTAACAATAGGATTGATATTTAATGACCACACCACCCTCGATAAAAAATAATGCATGCGCAGATTTTGACTCTACGATATATGTGTTACTACATCATAGCCGTATGATAAATTCTATGACTCACAATATCGTTATATCAAATCGTAATACCATGCATTTATTATTATCGAAGATCAATGTCAATCAAAATCAATCATTCCTTTATTATTAAATGAAAAAAAAAAATCACCTCCTAAATAATCAATGGATTGCAGACACATGGGGCAAAACTACGGGAGCTGTAACTGTAGAAAACATTTCATTGAACTCCGGACGTCGAAAAATTTCTTAATAAGCTACTGCTGTGCGTCTGTCATTATGATTGACAGAACTTACCACAACTGCTGGAAAATGCCAACTTACAATGTATACATTAACAATTGATTTGTTGCTTAGCCGAGAGTACTTAACTTTCCGACGTTTCAACTTAAAAAACTCCAATCAAATTTTCAACTGAGTTCAAATTTCGATATACTGCATTTTCTTCGTCGATACACCAAAACGGTCGCAAAATTAACTCTTAGGCTCGTAGCATAGGCTTAGCCTCTTTCCAACAGAACAAAATAATCAGAATGGACTATCATGATCGGTCAACATCATATAGTGCTATCATCAAAATTGCCAATCGAGAAGGATGTCCATGTATTCTATCTGTAGTACTCTAGTAAATTTTTGCACCGTGTATATAGCAAAAAAATGTCTATCTTGAGGGTAAAACATGGGTCAATGATTCTGTTAATGTGATTCTGTATCTAAAAGAGATGATGAACTGTCGGAAATTCTTCTCTATAATTTCAAATTTGGGATTCCAACTCCTTTCACAGAAACTGAAAATTTGTATCTAGTATCGCGACTTGCTCGGGTTAGTAGTAAATTTTGTATAATTTCTCAACTAACTTTTTTCTCAGCATGCCGCGTTTTCAAACTATTACTCGAGCCATATAATTTTCTCTATAGGCAGAATGAGCAATTCAACTTTTATTACTTTTGTTCTAGAACTAGTCTCTTTGTAATAATTAAGTCGTGCAAAATCCTGCTAATATTAAGCTGTTCTTTGTTTTAAAAATTTGATTCATTGATTTGTAATCACATATCTGTTGTAAATTTTTACTGGAAGACAATTCACAACTTCATTTCAAACCAAGCTTGCTTCATTGGGATCCGGGACGTGGGTGGGACGTTGTGAAAAAATTTCTTCTATTAATCGCAATTTCTATTCACTACCATGGGGAAATAAACAAACGGAGAGGAATTTCTATTCACTGGACGATAGTCACGGTTTGAAAATGGTATTTTATGTCAAAACCATTATGATCACTGGTGCGATAACCTGTTTAGGTCGTGATGCAATAATGATGATGTCGGTTTTTGCTTCTTGCAATACTGATATAGTAATTTCTTTTGTACACTGTCGGATATAACTTTATTTGAAAACCAGACTTTCCATATTGATTCGAATATTCTTAATCAATTTCATTTATTAACAACCGAATACAAATACGAACTCAATTAAATTTCGACATGCATAAATTAATCTCAATCAAAACTCACACACTGACTACTAGTTCCTTGCTAGTAACGGTTCGCGCCAATGAACTTAACACTACTAAAATTCGGCAGAAAAAAAATTGGTTTATATGCATATCGATTCGTACATTGAATGTGTGTCAACGAGTCCGGTTGAATAAAAATGGTCCGCGATTTAAAAAAACCTAAATTTTTGTTCTCAATAATTTATTAAATTCCTCCACGGACCACCAATTCATTTTCTTATGGGACATTTTGATCCTCCCGAAAATGTTGATATTATGAAAACACATTCGAAATGTGACCTATAGTTGTTACGCTATAATACGTAACTACCAAACATATGCCGAATAATGTACACAACAACATGCATATTAAAACCATCAAATATTTTTTTCCAGCGGGCCGTCGATTAGTAGTATGTATATATATATATATATAAAACAGGTTATCCAAGTCCACAAACAAGGTAAACCTCTGATCTACTTCACATAGCGGTAGCAGAGCGGAAATCAAATTCCTTATAGGAGCCGACAATGAATACGAATTTATCCCGGAATCCAGACCAAGACGGGTACAGCATGTGATGTCGTATCCCTAGGGCCCAAATGCAGGCAATCCATATGTATTCACCCGGTCTGGTTGGGAAGATCAAGCTTCCACACCAGGCAATGCCAACTCACCGCTACTCTTAAGCATCTGTGGCGCCCTTCACACGGTCGGTAGCTATCGTTGAAATTAGAATTTATCGGTGACTAATCAGCGAGCGCATTTTGTACTGTTCCCGATCCCCCTGTAGCAGAACCTCAGATGTGGCTGATTGGGTTCCTGCAAAAGTGGAGCCACCCGACACGGACGTGGTCGCAAACGAAAGCAGATTAATCCATAGGAGGAGGAGCGGTATGTCAGTTGCTACCATGGGGACCAGACCCCCACCAGATCGTCATGGAAATGATTGCATCCCAGGGCTGCAGAGGGCCCAGGACGTACACGACCACATGGTGCGATCTTGAGTTGTTAATATTTGATGTTTGTTTACAGTGCCGGTGAATTAGTTTCCTGCGGGCTCATAAGCGCCGCTTGTTCCAAAGATTCCAAGAGGTCCGCTTCGATGGCTTGTTGGACCATGGATTGTTCACAGCTTTGCAGCAGCTGGTCGGACGGCGGTTGTTGATGTTTTTGTATCGCCGCATGTGTTACTTCTCTAAAGTGCAGCATCGCTGCCCACGCGAGTTCTGCAATGTAGTACGGGGCTTTGCCGTTGTAGACTTCCTCTAGTGTAAAATCCTGCTCGCGCTCGTGAATGCTAGCAACAAGGCTTCGTGCATACACGCATTGGTCTAGCTGGCACTCGAAGAGGATGTGGACTGGCGTTTTCTCGGTCCCACAACACTTGAGGCGCGTACCAAATTCTCTGGACATGCACCCCGAGATGATTTGTAGGTAGTATTTCTGGACTTCCCTTCCGAATTGGAGGCCGCGGAGGTGTTTAAGGCTCTTTTTGATGTGCTCCCGGGAGAGACCAAGCTGCTTCCAACCCGCGGAGCTGATAGATTTTTGCTTGACAATCATGATGTCCCCGGTGGTCATTGCCTCCTCTTCCTGTTCCAGCTTCTTTTTGAGGAGGGACTTAACGGCCGCATGGGACACCGGGAGGCGGGGAAGAGTAACTTGCGCTTCCCGCCAGTGTATTTGGAGCCATCTTTCGATCACCTGCGAGCACATTGAATCGACAACTTCATTGCCCTTGATCCCAACGTGGCTGTTGACCCATTGGAGGATGTCACTGGTGCCAAAGTGCCTAAGCGCTTCTATTAGGGTCCGCTCGGAGGGGCCGATATCCTCGGAGACGCCCAGAATCATCTTCAGTGCAGACTGGCAATCGGTGTACATGGCGGCTTTGCAGTTGAATCGTCGCTTGTATATGAGTATTCTTTTGGCAAGTCTGGTGAGGGCGTTCACCTCCGCATCGTATGCTGCCGGGCTGAGTCCCACTATATGGACGTTAGCTTCGAGGATTCCATGAGGCCCAATGATGACATGTGCCGCCAGGATAATAGGCAGCTGGGGCTCCTCATCGTTTTGGGAATACGGGGTGAAGACCGCCCCATCTGAGAACCCGATTACCCAATCGCCAGAGGCGAGCATTTCATTGATATGATCATTGACTTGGTGGGGCTCGTCGTCGTGCTCCGGCCGGATGTTGATGACTGGTGCCGGTGGGCGTGTTTTTTCAAACGGAGCCCGAAGGTCGTTAGTGATCCCCATGTCTTCAAGGACAGCCTTAGCCGTTTTAGCCAGATCGTCACTGAGCCACTTGGTCTTGCGAATGCTGAAATGGTTGCCTGCAAAGAGCTTCTGTCGATGCGTTCGTTTCCCTTGAGGGGGTTCCGACGCTGGATCTCGGCAGTGCATGAAGACTTTTACTCGGTGGTCGTTGTGATTGCACTGCAGCCCCCACTTTTGTAGCAGGGCCTGTAGTTCGGTGGCCTCGAGTGGTATTGGACGAATCGGTTCAGCAGCTGCATCGGTATGAGTTTCTTCTCGAAAAATTAAATTCAGACAAAATTATAGCTTACTACCACCGCCACTAGTGTATTATAGCTATTAATCCCAATCCAGTTGGAATCATGTTGATTGCTAGGTACTAGTTACTGTGTGGTTTGCAATTCTTCGCGAAACAAATTGAATTCAATTTGAAGACCCATGGGCCATAAATTAATAACTACGATTCGATACGAAATTGCATTGAAAAAAAAGCAACATTTTAGTATCTACGAATATAAATATATGAATAACAAAACATTACATGCTGTAATTTACACAATTATTACACTCTGCTTTTGATAAGAATCAATATGGTGAATTCTCGTTGGAATAGTGATTTTAGTAAAACTCGAGACTCACATTATGCTATATGAGTCAAATTTTTAGTATGTTCTTGTAAAAAATGTTTTACAGTGGTCAAAAATTAATATGGAGCTTGTGTGTGAATAGAAATTTGCGATTAATAAGAGTCTTCATTAAATTCATATAATCATCCTGCTGTCTCTATATCTGGGTAGGTATCTTTTTCTTCGAGAGTTCAACGTTGTTAATAAAATTGCATGGGTCATTGTGGGTCATTCATTCATCGTGGGTGAAATAATGCGAAAGTTTATCACTGCCCAGGTGTAGTGATATCAATACTGTAGACATTGTTTTGGTTGTCTTCATCATTACCAATGGGAATCTTTTCTTGTACTTTCGTCGATGGGAAACTATGAGGAAAACTTTCACTATGAGGAAACTTGCAATCACTACTGGTAGCAAGATCGAAAGTGTTTGTTTTGCAGACGTGAAAATGATGCTCCCGTAGAGCGTTACTACTAATTCCAAACAAATCCCAACTGTTTGTAATCTCACGTGGAGTATAATTCGACGTCGAAATGCTACTACTTTCAAAACTGGAACATAGAGGCAACGTTTGTTGCTGAGTATTACACGACATCATTCCTCCAACACCTAGCGGATCCTCCAACGGTGAACTAAGAATGAAACCGTTTTGGTTCGATCCCACTGGCATCGTCGGAAGAATTTTATTCTTACTCTCCTCTTTTGGATTCGATATAGCAGTTTTCTCAACTTGAATAAAATTCCCAGTAAATCTTCTGCAGTTTGGAGTTGCAAAACTCGATAGTAAAGAATCTGATCCAACAGATGCCATGCCGAGTTTTAATTTTCCATCGAGATTCGCGGAGCATTTCTGGGAATTCTCTGAAGATGATATAGTAACAGCAGCACTTCTATTCAAATTTGATGGTAGTACAATGCTCGTTGATTTGTTATCAGCTTGTTCTGCTTTGTTTAGTCTATCAAGACTTACACTACGAATTTCCCCCGCCGTGTTTGCCGCCGCCGTGTCTTTTGTCGATTTAGAATTTAACATCTCAGAAACGCTTCTATAAAGAACGTTGTTATGATCACTCGTTGTAACCGGCGTTTTCTTGTAGTCTCGACGTGCAGTTGCCATATTTTCAATATAAACACTATTATCGGCGACTTGTCCTACCGAGGATGCCACCACCACCATCGTCGTCACATCACCAAATTCCAACTCCGGAGGTGCCGACTGACTTCGTAGCAAACCGACATTCTGCAAAAGTTCCGAAGAATTCTCCTCCCCGAGTCGACGCGTGGAGTTTGTGAAATGAAATTCGCTTTTTCTAGAAAGAGTATAGCTATTTTGACAAATTTCAGACATTATCGGCGGAACTTCACTAATCTTACTACTTGTGTAATCTTTGCGCGAACTTGCGTTTTCGAACAACAAATTCCGACTACTAGCGGCTGTGCTCTGACTAGCCATCAATACATCAGTTTTACTGTTCCTCATCACCTCTGCTGCCGCTGAATGACAATGCAACTTATTACTACCTCGGTGTAAACTCGTGTCAAAATTTTGCCAATCATGATATAATTTTCTCGACCCAATATTGTGAACAGTCATCACTGCAGCAGTATTAATAAAATCTTTATGATCTTTGTCGTCGTTAAAAACTGTATCAGTATTATAATGATGAGCAACTACCCGCCGTTGTGTTTTCTCTGCCATCGCAGAATTTCCTTGTTCTTTCCTTGATAAACAATGATCAGAAACTGCTGTTTTTCCCTTTGTAGTAGCAACATCTTCGGGATTCATGTTGTTGTTTTGTAATGATGTTTCCCCATAAAGATGATGATGATGTTGATAAGGTAATTCATCATCCCAACTCTGTGTAACAAGATTGGTAATATCGTTTTTATCATCACAATCGTGATACGTCATAATATCGAGACTACAGTCCCCCAAGGAAGAAAAGTGCGGATTCCAAAAATCAAGCCAGTCTTCCGTAGCCATTTTTGGCAGGTGTTCATGTGTGTAATCTAAATAATCTAAATCATTGTTTGAGCAGTTGTGTAAAGTTGTTGTGTTCTCTAAATGTTCTTGTTCTTGTCTTTTTTTAGTACATAGGTCGTTTTTAGCGCCATTGGCATTCTGAATCTCACTGGAATTTAGTACACAACTTCGAGTTACAGCTGCACCGTGGCCGGTGTAATTGGCAACAATTCTTTCATTGCAATAAAATTTGCAATTTAAACAGTAGTTTTTCTTGGTATTAGTAGTGTTGTCAATGTCATGACCATTACCATGATAGCCAACCATAGCGACTTTTGTTCCACCGTGCTGTTGTTGCAATAATTTCTCATGTGTTCCAAAATTATTACGATAGTGTTGAGCAGCGATTTTTGCAGCACGATTGATAGCGCCATGATGCTGTCGTTGAATTGGATTATGATGCCAGTCCTGACCGCAATTACACGGGAGATGAACTTTCGCAAATTCCGGACTACACAAATTGGTTGTATCTGACTTTAGTAATCGTCGCTCTTTTGTGGTATAGTGGGCCAAGTTGTTGACGTCGTCCACAAGCATATCCGCAAGAATCGCCGTATCAATTTTGCTGGGCTCGACTAACTTTGACATACTCACATCGTAACCATCAGCACCGTGCAAATTCGCCGAAAGGAACTCCGTTCTAAAATGGGTTTTCAAACGTAGATGGCTGGTGATTGATCTTTGTTCTCCGTTCTTGTTGTCATTAACTTGTAGCATGATTTCCGCTTCATCATCACACAATAAATCCTCACGCGTGTGTAGATTCGTCAACAACACAGGACCAACGCTTCGAAAAATTTCAGTGTTGTGATGTCTGTTCATATAATTGTCACATCTGCGCATAATGCCTTTCGCAAATAAACCATCGTGTCGCACATCGCCTCCTTCTTGCACATATTGTGAGGTAACATTGCGAAAGACTGCTGGCGTCGATAATATTGGCCGATATGTGATTGTACTTTTCCGTCTCGAAACCGATATTAAGCCTCTATCACGTACGAATTTCTTTCTGTCTTTATCCTCTGCAAATTTTTTCTTCTTCTTCATGCCAAGTTTACGATCCAAACCGATACAACTCTCTGGGTAGATAAAGTCTACATCGTCGTCATCATCAGTATTCATCATTGTATTGCCGTGGTCGACATTTACGACGACTCCATTTGCCACATCGTTGGCAATTTTTCCCCGACCCGAAAAGGCTGCTGCATTTATCTTCGGCTCATCATTTATATCTATACTGGCGTTTTCCATATTTGCACTGTTTGCACTATAATTGTCAACACGTGGCGTCACTGTGTGCTGTGGTGTAGTAACCGTGACAAGACTATAATTGTTAGTGTAACAATCATAATTGTCACTATGTCTATCTGCCACTTCATTTTGTCTACTAGCTGGCTTCTTGTTATCTTCATCGTCATGATCGTTTTCATCATCAGTATTTTTTCGACCAGAACTTATACGATTAGTGAAAATATCCATACTAGGAATACTATCACTTTTATCATCTTCAAATTCAATAATACGACCAATATCAATCGTTTTTCTTTTAGTAATATGGACTAATTCCGGGATTCTGCAACTATGTTTTCTCTTCGGTTTAGGCGCTGTTGTTGTTGTACTAATTGGCGACGTAGCCGCGGCCGGTGTTTGTGTTGGCAAAGCTTTTGGACTATAATTTTGAATTAAATGACCACGAAAATTCCCCGCATAGTTCAACGGTTGTGAAAAATTTCCACCGTGGTGTGGAAATTCGAATGGTGCCATAGTATTTTGGAATAAATCATTTGCCAGCTGTACTTCATTTGGGAACCATGTTTTGGCTCGATATCTTGGACTAGGGGTCCACATGTATTGTTCCATGCTATCGATATAATTATCGTTGTTGGCATGATCTGCTGCGTCGTCGATGTTGAGCTTGTCCGGGTTGCACAATAAGTTGCCCAGATTACTTGTCCCGGCTATACTACCGAGAGGATTACTATTTTCTAAAGAAATTCTTTTTTCGCCAATGGCTCTGTTAGTAACACCTTGATCTACATTTTCAGAAGAGACATTTTTTGTCATCATTGTACCGTCATTGAATAGTATTCCGGTATGAAGATTTGTATTCTGTATTCCGGTGTTCGTAGGGAGGAAAGTAGATTTTGTCGGCAAACCCACATCGACGGACTGTCTTGGACTCAGATCCTTAGAGTTTACATTGTGATTGTTGTCAAATGAACAACATCGACTCATTATTTTTCGGCGGTTTTGAACACAATTCATAATGACCTCACGTGGAATAGCTGGTATCTTCGGTTTTGGCGTGGTCGACATATTGATACCAGGAGAGGTTCGCGCAGGTGATAACGGCGAAGGTACTGCCGGTACTATAGGTACTACTGCTGGTACTATAGGTACTACTGCTGGTACTATAGGTACTACTGTTGGCGAAGATATTTTTTGAACTTGAGTTAAATTTGCTCCAACGTTGTTGACAAGAGCTGATGAATTTTTTTGTAAATTGCAGAAATTTGCTAGCAGTAAATTTGTCGATTTTGTTGTTGTATCACCAATATAATGATTCTGAGCATGATTCGGGGTTAGAAGTGTTTTGGCCTTGGCATCCGTGTTTTTTGCAGTATTCATATCAGTTGTAGTACTACTGTTCACTACGTTATTCACTGTATTATTCGTTCCTCTATTCGTTTCACTGGGATCATCATGCTCTGAATTCATTGTTGTGGTGGGTACAACTACAATGTTACTACTACTGATAATGTTTTCACTTACGTTATCTAAATTGCTCATCATTTGTGTATTATTAATACCAATTTGTCGTTTTGTAGTCCGAGTCGACAGACTTATGTCAGGAAAATGGTGTCAAATTCGTATATAACTTTGGGTCCGGGAAGATGTTATGACACCAAAAGTCAACGAATAGGTTGCATCTTGTGTTTCTTTTAGTAAATGATATAATCACAAAATTTTATTCATATTAATTTATCGACTATACCAATGGGTTTCTTTTGGATCACTGTCGAGCTGCCATTTAAAAATATCAATCACGAAAAAACAAACTTAACTATATTGAAGAAACAAAAATAATTTCCAACTATATTGGGTTACTATGTTGGAGGGTAATAAATCAATGTCTACACGATGAGAAATTCAAATAATGGACAGTTGTTATTATGATCTGTCAATGTTTGTTCTTACTATGTATTAAAAAAATCAATCAATGTGCAAAGAAACACAAGAAAACTCAGTATAATGATCCAATTCAGATATAAAACCGTTTATATAGGCGTCAATGTGGTAGTACTAATAGATTGATAAATATAGTTTACATAGATATATTTCAATAGTTTGCAGCTGCACTATAAATGGGACAAGTCTGGATTGTTTTTATAATAAATCTGCAACTCCTACTAGTAACATCGGTAAAATACAACTTTAATCTAAATACTCGAATCTACTAATAATACACTGATATAAATTACAGAATTTCAACTAATAGAAAAATCATAAAAAAGAAACAGAAACAGGTATGTGTACTAGACTAATTGAATTGAACAAAACCCCTCCACTATATACCGTGAAAACCACCACTATTCTCCTGCTTGTTTTGTTGTTGAATGTAATTATTATACATTATAACATTGTTTGTATAATGCAATATTGGGAAATTTTCTGTCAATACCACGATCATATGTGTCATTATATTGGATTTTCCAGTTGGATTCCGATGAAGATGTGTGTGAAGATATATTCATTATTGACAATTAATTCGAACAACTATGGACTCGAATCCAATTCAATTGTGAATTTAACTTTCGAAACAATTTTCTATTGACCAAAAAAATTTTTTTGATGAATTGACTATGAACTGTGATTATATTTGATTGTGATCATTAGATTTTGATAAAACGGGAACGGACTGATGCAAAATTTACGAATGTGAAAAATTCAACGAGGAACCCATTCATTGAACGAAACGATCCGATCGAAATTAATTTTGAAAACAATAACAATTTCAGATTGTGACCAAAAAAAATTCAGACCAGGAGAATATTATTCTGTTTAATTGGATTTTTTAACACCCGCATGCAACACTCATTATACATTGACAACGAACCGTTGAATTCACCAAACGACTCAAGGAACAAAAATAGTACTTGTTTTTTACTACCTATCAACCACAATGTCCGGCTTGCTACTAGTGTCTTCAATCACACTAGTACTTCTACATCACATTGGCAAAAATTTTCATGTAAATACATTGACAACATCGACAATTTTTTTTGCATAGTACTTAGCTACAGTTTTTTTTCAATGAATTCAATGTGATTAATAATAAAACTGTCGGACTCGCATTTAAAAATCTATCATCTCCTGTTTCTGCAATTTTTTTTTCAGAATATTCTCATGGCATTCAAATATAACAAACTATACATCGTTTTTTTTTTTTGGGATGACCCTCAGCGATACTTAGATTCAACCTGGCACTGATACATCGTTGCTACAACATCATACTTCTTCA
>Ga0099797_101094_pt2 | contig 14045 bp, 17 predicted proteins | sample Uncmet_Sort48C_1_FD_89871 | JGI IMG/M metagenome (GOLD analysis project Ga0099797, IMG submission 89871) | Marine eukaryotic communities from CALCOFI LINE 67, Pacific Ocean - C012_Sort48C_1 | ecosystem: Environmental > Aquatic > Marine > Oceanic | place: Pacific Ocean: Monterey Bay | collected... | reverse complement strand
ACAACAATATCATCCATGTCTTTTATCGCTCAGATCAAGATATCAGGCGGCGGAAAGTTCCTGCATCAGCCCTCGATGCCCACGATCAGGCCCACGTCGGTGATGACCCGCAACTCTTTGACTTCTTCCTTCTTTTCCCTGCCTTCATCACCCGGCGAGCCACCTCCTTCTTTTTTACCTTTCGCCGCGTTCTTGGCGTTGTTAAACCTTGTCACGAAGTCGGCGAGCACTTTCTCTCTGAACAGAAATTTGTCACTGCACAGATCTTCGACGTCGTCCCACAGCGTCTCGCCTGGGGCAATTGCCATCTTCTTATTCGAATTTCACCGGATGATCAGCTTGTTCCACCAAAGTGGTTTCATTACCACTGGAGGTTTAAAGAATTTTTTGTCACTCTCGTAGTCCTCATTCGAATCACCTCCTTTTCCTTTACCCTTCCCCGGTCCGTCGCCCGGCCCGAGGCCGGGGCCCTTGCCCGGGCCTTTGCCCTTAACGGGCGGCGCGCCTTTGCCCGGCACGCTCGGGCCCTTGCCCGGCGCGGGCGGCGCGCCTTTCCCTCCAGGTCAAGGTGGTGCGCCTTTTTTGCCACCAGGCGCGGGCGGCGCGCCCTTTCAGCCCGGCGCGGGCGGCGCGCCTTTGCCCGGAACGCTTGGGCCCTTCCCGCCAGGCGCCGGAGGCGCGCCCTTGCCCGCGCCCTTCCCAGGTGCAGCGGGCGCGTCGGGCGAACCCGTTCCAGGGTCTCCGTAGCCGCCGCCACCGCCGCCGCCCCCGCCACCGCCGCGTCCCTCCAGCAGTCAGATGATATCTCAAACCAGATCGTTCGACCCGGAACTCAAACCCAAAACTTCCGCTGCACCTTTTCCGTCATGTGCTAGGATTTGTTCGATCGCGAATCAAGCGTTCTCGTTGCTCAAGTTTAAACCTCCTCACATTTTCCCTTCAGTCAGCTTTCACCTTAACTTGCCAATATCTCCAAGCGCACGCAGCTGCTTCGCAAAGTGTTCAACTTCCTCTCACGTCAGCGGGTTCGGCGCCGCGTGCGTGTCCCGCGCGCCCGGCCCTCACACGCCGCCCTGCTGCAGCGCCTTGCTCAGCATCTGCAGACGTCACACTAACTGGATATTTTCTTCACGTGCGGCGTTCAAGTCCTTGTTCTCGCCCGCAAGCGAGTCTCACAAGTCCCTTCAGTCCTCAAGCTCCTTCTTCAACCTCCCGATCTGCACGATCTTCCGCCTGACTCAATCGGTGTCGCCCACATCCACTTTTCAAAGCTCATCTTCAGGAATCGATTCCATCACGTGCCCTTTGCCTGGGGGGTACATCTTGTCCCGCCGGTAATTTTGTCATTGTTCCATCAGCTCGATCATTTTTCAATACGTCTGATCTAGCTCCACGTCCCCGTTCTAGGCCGCGTCGTTCCTTCAGTCTTTGGCGTACTCTAACGCCGATTTTTTGTTCACATCATCCGTAATGTGTGGATTTCAACCATAGGCTATGAGAAATTTAGCTCAAGACAGATCACCGGCTTTCGCCGCCTCATGTAAAGGTGTGACGTTCCTCGAATACGAGAACATCCGCGCGTTGCCCCTTTCTCACACTTTCTCCAGCTTTTCTTTAAGCGCGGGATCCTTCACATCCTGAAGATCCATGTTTCAGACCAGCGCCGCATCGCCAGACACGACCCTATCTTCGTCGTCGTCGTCGAACTATCCCTTCTGAAGCGAGATTCAATGTTTTTTACCCATCTCCTGCTTCTCCGGCTGTCACGAAGCATCGAGATCATATTTAGCTCTTCCAGCTGGTTGATATTTGGAAAGCGTCACGTCGTCCCTTCCGGTATTGGCTTCGATATCTACCTTATCAGGATCGAATCGCTCGAGGTAGTCGATCACGTCCTGGTGCTTATATTCTTTCGCATAATCTAAAGGAGTATTTTTAAGCGAGTCCGGCTTGTCGAAATCCTATCAAATCCCTTCCACCTTCTCCAGCAGCAGCTTGATCACGTCCAGCTGCCCGCACTGCGCCGCCAAGTGGATTCAACTGAAGCCATTGGGCCACTTGATCTTCCGCCAGCCCATCTGAAGAATTCACTCCACACCTGCTCGCAACGTGGGCGTGAGATTGGGCGGAATCTCGTGCTTGATCAAGTCGAGCACCTCCCGCTTCTTAATCTCCCTCTCGGCCTGGTCAGCACGGTAGAACTGGTTCCTTAACCTTTCAAGGGCTTTAACATTTTCTTCCTTTTTTCACTTCCTTCAGTAATCTAATGCACGCCTGCCCCGCTCGTCGCGCACCATCAGATCTTTTCACAAAAGCCCGAGCAACTCCACGATGTACGGCTAGTCCATACACTCAGCTCAGAAGTGCAGCACGGTATATCCTTTCTGCCAATGTATAGAATCCCAGCCGTATTTTACAATTCACTTCAACGAAGCATTGACTAATTGATTTTTGCAATCGATCAACTCGACCATCTTGCACATTCATTGGTGGCTCTTCCTTAAATCCACTTCCACCTGTCTCCGCCGTTCATCCAGCTTCCGCATCGCCTGCTTCAGGTGATCTACCTCAGACCCAGCTTCAGAGCCCGAACCCCCCGGCCCCTCCCGCGCGTGCTGCGCCTGCCGCAGTCGCTCATTTTCTCACGAGACAGAAGCAACTTGGGAGAACAGCAGTTCTTCAATAAATGTTCGTTTCTGTTTGTCTGATCAATTTAACTTCTCCTTCAATTTTTCGACGGGAACTTCAATATTAATTCCACCGAACTGGTTCCGCGAGGCGATTAATTTATCTAAATGCGACGACACCTCCTCCCGCTTCCGCTCACCAAGCACCATGAAGTACGCCATCACGTTGTAGTAAATCCGCTCATCAGCTGGGCGCACATCGGGATCAAGCTTCGCCATCAGGTGGTAGTAGGTGACGTCATCGTCTTGGTAGTCGCAGCCTTTTTGCAAAGCTTGATGAACCAAACCAGGAAGTTCTTGCGGAAACTGCACGCACAGCGTTCATATAAAGCTGCTCGCTAATCGCAAAGTATTATGGGTGTACGGGGGCTCGTTATTTTTCCCGACCGCGCCGCTCATTCCAAAATGTGCGGTCACAAAGTTGGAGCCCGGTCACGACGCCGCGAGCGCATCTAATTTTCTTCAATATTTGTTCGGCATCACCATGCAGCTAAACGACGTTGCGACCAGACATTCTACCAATTCTTTATCGAAAACAAATTGATTCGCCAAAAAATCTAATGCTGATTGATACGCCAGCAGGTTGTTCATGTTTCATAACAAATTGCCGGCGACTTTCGCCGTGAGCATCGGATCCTAGATCTTGTGCAGTTCCTGGAAACAAGTTAAAAGCGTCTGCACGCCCTTCTGCGCGACGAACTCGGTGACGAACCACGTGCCGATTTGCCCCGGGATACTGCTATTCCGCAAAATCTAATCGCTCCAACTCAACAACTCGTTCTAAGCACGCTGGTACCGCTGAACGGCCTCCAGCGCCTGCTACCGCTGGTCCGCTGGAGTCTGGGCACTCGACGCCGACATGGCGCTTCCTCTCCCTCAGCCACCGGTGGGCGTGTCGGGTCTCTGCGGGTTCAGGTGCGCGCTCAGCTGACTCTACCTTTTGGCTGCGACACCAACATCTTGTAAGACTTTGTCCATGGAGCTGATGCAGGTGTGGACCCAGTCGCTGCCTCAAACCGTAAGTCAATAAAGTCAACCACATGTTTACCGTAAATCCCCGGGTACCTAGGTGTGTCTAAAATCATGGTTTTGCTCATGCAGAAAGGGCATTTTCGTTACAAACTGTCAATACCTTCATCTCGAGGTAAGTTTCAATTATCCTGCGAATGATTATCGCCACAAAACCCGGGTCTCATGGGCCTTCCAGAATTCAACTTTTCAATTTCATTAGGATTTCCTGAATAATTTCATTGGTAATTTAACGGTAAAAAGTAGTGCGCACTGTTGAGTAGCGCCTCAAACGAGCTTCATCGGCACCGCCTCTATGTACCCCACGCCCCGGCTCTCCGTCTGCTTTCACGCCTCCCAGTATCATCACAAGTCCTCGTCCGCGACAATATGTTTTTGAAGTTCTTTAGGCTCCACCTTCAGCAGCACCTGGAAGTCCTTACCTCCGTGCTTACCGCCGGGTACATCAAAATGTATCCCATTATTTATGCAGAGCATGCGCGTGTTCTCGATCATGCTGTAGTTCCGGTGGAAAGAAAACTTCGCGACTCACCCGGTCGACGCGATCTTGATCTGCTACTTCACAACGTCTTCTGCATTTTTTCCTCAGCCAGAAAACTCAGCCTTCGCTTTTTTCTTCTAGTCCTTCTACCGCCGAGCCTGCAGTCACGCCGCGGACGCGCCGCCTCAGGCCTGTTGTCGTATGACACCGTCAGGACCTCTGCCTAAATCCTGTTGGCTACCTGCGGTGCCCAAGGCTGTTAGCAGCGACGGCCGCGCGCCAGGAATCTGCTTTGTATTCACACCCATCCTTAAACTTTCTGTCTGTGTCTCCCAACGTGTTTATTTTGTTATGTTCTACTTCTGATACTGATTCCCACCTCGCCCGCTAATTTCGGTTTTTGGTTTTGATTAAGTAGTATGTGAAAATCTTATTTTCTTGCAGCTGACTAGGCACTCTCACGCACTTGCACTCACGTCACTGCACTAGCAATTTTCGCGGCACAGAATTTGGAAGAAAACGCTTCTTAAACCGACGGAACAGATGTTTAAATGATTTTCAACGTAATGCCAATCAATATTCAGTGCATCGTGAATGCATGATTTCGATCAGCAAAATGATAAATGATGATAACTTTCGGTAGGGCAACAGCTGGTGAAGGTACATGAACAATTTCACCAAAGCTGTTCTACTTCTAACTGTTCACGTTACTGTAGTAAGTAGTGGTAAGTAGTAGTTGCAGGATAAAGTACGTTAACGTACGAATAGTTCTGGAAAAAAAATTTTTGTCTCTCTCTCCACAGTTGATGCAAGTCCTTGAGTTCGTCGAAGCATAAGAATACCCAGGTATGTACTAGCTATTTGAAAAATCTTTTAATTCGATCGCTGGTAGATTGGAAAAATAGATCATGATTCTAATTGTCTGTTCTTGTACAATGCGAAAAAAATGAGAACGACTCCACCTCCACGTTCTTACGACGTAACTTACTTCCAGACTTCAACTTAAAATCTGGTAGGGTCCTCCATGTCGTCTTTCAGGTCGGCGACGGCGTCCGGCTCCGCGTGCTGGTTGTCCATCCTCTGCATAGGAGGGGCGCCCGACTTCATGCTGCTGTGCCCATTAACATTTGCGCCGTACCGATTGTCGCTCATGTGAAGTTTCAGCACGCCGCTCTTTCAAGCGGCCTCCAGCTTCTCGCGCGCCTGACTCCGTTCGTAGTTCCAAAAACCAAACGCAACTTCAGAAGGCGGGTTCAAATCTTGACCACCTTGTTGGAGTAAACCATGAGGCACGTTGACGCACTTCGGCTCGTGGAAGTCGCCTTTTTTGTAGCCTTGCGGCCACGTCAGCGCCTTGAAATCGCGTATCAATAACGTAATTGAGCAAAATTTTAACGTAGATTACCCCGGGTACTTCAGTGTGTCTAGATCGATGGTTTTGCTTATGCAGAAAGGGCATTGCAGTTACAAAACGTCACCACGTACAGCTCGAGGCAAATTCCAATAATCCAGCGAATGCTTATCGCCGCGCAACCCGAGACCCACAAGCTTTTCAAAATGAAGTTTTTATTAAGATTTACTGAAGACTTATTGTCATTAACTTTACGGTAAAAATGTGGTGAACATGAACATTGCTGAGTAGCGCCTTAAACCCCAGCTTCTGCAGCGCACCGGCGCCCAGGTGATCCCGCTCGATCTTCGCGAACTCCGCGTCGATGATGTCCTTGGAGACGTAGGGGGTGTCCGCGAAGATGTAGCCCATGCGCTTCCCCGCTCAGTCCATGAAGTAGGTCCAGAGGACCGGGTTCTCGGCGGAACGCGAGTTGTGCTTCTCCATCGTGGGCACATTCGTCGATTGGGGTTTCGCGATGACGGGGATGGTCATGGTCAGCTTGGTGTCCCCATATTTGGTGGAATCACGGGCGAACAGCGTGCAGCAGTAGCAGAAGCAGCACCAGATGCAGCACCCCGGAGATTTTGCAGGGGAGAGTCCGAACCCGCCCGGCGTCTTCTTCGGATCTGAAAATCAGGCCCAAACCGGCATGTCCCCCTCCATGTTCCTGTAATGCCAAAAAAATTAACGTTTTCGGTTGGCAGCTACCTCCAATCTCGGGTGTTGACTTTGTCAAGCACTTATCGTCAGTTTAGAGGAAAATTTTAGCAATTTAGGTCGAGGTATGGGACCCTTCGTACAAACCAAAATTTCAAGGGTAATTCTTGGATTTGTCCACTTTACCTCAATCTGCACGAGCTGAGTAATAAAAATAGAAGCGATTTCACTTGAAAACCTGCAGTCGAACTCGTATCAACAGGAGGGTATGCTGCCAACTTTCTTGTTCGATTTTCTCTGGCAGCAAATAATACGTCACCGTGTGGTTGAACAGCGCGTGGCGGTCCTCCGGACGCTTTCACAGCTCGGTCGGCTGCCACCAGTTGAACTCCCAGAACTTGGTCGTCACGTCGGGTTCGTGCGTCGTCGCCACGCAGTACCACACGCGGTCGGTGATCGCCTCCAGGTGGTTCGTCATCTGGCGGAAGTCGTCGTAGTTCGGGCACCCCGGGATCGGCGCCCCCGCCTTGTGCCCGTCGGTCTTGCCCGCAGCCGCCATCTTGCTTGAGTAAACTAAAGTTCAAAAGCAAAGTTGGGTGGTAGATTGAGGCGTAAAATGTTCAACTTGTTCAGGTATCAAACTGTGTTTTTGGTGGAAGATCAGCGATAAAGAGGACTGAGACCGCGAATTTAAATTTTGACAGTGCTACACAATTCGGTTATAGACAGATTCATTCGGACGCGTCATCTAACGCGCGTGAAAAACTCTATGCAACGCACACTCTCATATTTCTATACAACGCACAGCTACCCAGCTTATTTCTTCTCCTCATCTTTCGCTTTCGTTGTCTCTTCCTCCGGCGGCGCCCCGCGCATGACCGACAGAACCATGGTAAAGAAGAAGCTGACGCCCGCCACGAACGGAATCCGCATCCAGTTCGGGCAGAAGCTGAAGTTGAAGAAAAATCAGGGCACCCATATCTGCCACAACGCTGGTAGATCTTCGCTCGCGTTCCGGATGTACGTCCCCACGCCCCGCTGCGCCGCTTCATTCAATGACAGTGTGAAGTCAGACTCCATTCATGTTTTGAGCGTGTAGAAGGCCGGGAAGAAGAAGAAGGGGTGGTGGATTCACTGGTCGAGGAAAACTTGTTTCACCACATTGATTTGTCCCGCCTTATCCGCCAATTTCTCAGTTATCGACTTCAGCGCGAACTTCTCTCAGCTGGGGAAGAGCACGCGCGCGAAGACGTGGCAGTAGAGGAAGTACTGCACCGCGCCGAGCCAGACTCAGCCCCAGGTCATGAAGATGCCGACGCGTCTATAGTCTACTATCCCTTTCTCCTAGTTCTTGTCAAACAGCGACCTCCCTTCTAATTGAGTTTGAACAACCAGGTCCTACGCGCCGGTCTTCACGCTCGAAACCACCACGCCGAATGCGAACGGGTTCCGCCTTCCTATGTCTGCGATGCTTTCCACGAAACCGCTGGCCGGCTGCGGCGGCTGCGCGCCAGCCGAGTAGTTTCGCCGGGGGCTCATGCCGCTTGACAGCCTCGCGGCCGCGGCGCGAAGGCTGTGCGCGAGCATGACTTATAATTTTGACTTTTAAAAACTCGGAGACGGAGAACTCTTGAACTGTATTCTCACCTATGCACTCTAGGTCTTATCCATCTGATCCTATCTATGTCTATGTTATACAGGTGCGACCGTCAAACGATTTTCGATCTCCCTTATGTTTATGATGTCACGATTTTTCGATTCGTTGTACTTGTAGTTCCCGACTCAAGATTTCATTTGGCGATACGACCCGATTACGATTGTGTTTGTGAGCAAGCACTTGTAAAGTTCAAACAGTTTGAGTATTCATAGCATCCCTCGTCCACCTCGTCTTACTTGTCCTTGAACACGTAGCTCAGGTACGCCGGTCGCGGCACAATACCAAACGACCCTCCCTTCGCCCCTCGCTTATACTTCATCACGCGGTGCACGCGCTGGTACAGCCTGGCCGTGCCGCCCTGTCTTCCCAGCACGTCGCTCCTATACGCCTGTGCTTCTTTTGTCTTGGCGACGTATGTCTACCTCGCCAAATTTCCATGAAGAACAACTTCCTTCGCAATATCGTACTCCTTGCCCAAATATTTGAGAGCGGCTGCCTCCGCGTCCCACGTGGCGCTCGAACTCGAAACGCTGGCTGCGCTCGATGAGCTCGAACCACCGGCCGCGCGGAGCCACGTCGTGGCCCTTCGCAGCAGCGACATCTTTATCTTGTACTTGATGCTTCACGTTCTGCACCCAAATTTTCAAACAGCAGTCTATCGAGACAATAGTTGTTCACGATCCCACTCGAATCGACACTTCCTTCATTGCATTTCAACAACAAGCTTCTGCGCACAAGTAATTTCGGCAAGCTCCAAATCAGTCTCAGTCATTACGTCGCGGCTGATTCATTGCTCGGATCAGATTGTGGCCTCAAGACTGCGGTGCTAACTATTCCAAAACGCAGGCAGCAGCTAAGGTTGGTGATGGTGATTTAGTGATTGGTGATGGTGAAGTTTTTAAATGAAACCGAAACGTGTGCCTCCTTCTTGGCCAATACATCTACAGTCGTTTTTGTAAAGTTGAGATTCACAAGAGAAACAGTTGGTGGTGGTATGGCTGCAGCAAATGCAACCAGAATCAAAACAGTTCCACAATCGGCAATACGTATCAGTAAACACGCGCTATGTTCGTTCGTGATCTTCTAGTCGCACAGTTATCAAAACAATTCAAATTTTAAATTTAAAGTCTAAAGCTAACCTTAGCCTCAGGTCAGTTAAGGCGCACTGACGCGCTGGCTCTCCCGCCTCTTGCCCATGAGCTTCGTAACAGGACCGCCCGGGGGAAAGACCAGGTTCGGGAAGCTGCGGCGCATCCCATCAACCTAGTAATTCCATTTTCATGGGTAAAATGAGTAATTTTTCAAATTAAATTTCTGCAAGCAGAGGTCCCTGAGGGGGGTCATCAGGGGTATCGAAACTAAATTACTTTCAAATTTTTTCATTGATTTTGATCACGTCGCAGAAACTTGTCAAAAAACACTTCGCTCGATGAATAAAGTTGGTCTTAGTACCCTGATGACAACTGAGCTGAATGGACGTAATTTGTTGCAATTTCCGCGTTTCCAGACAACGTAATAAGCAAATCTGCTAATACGCTGTAGATCTATATGGCGCGACGATCAAATAAAGCTGCCGGATGCTTAGTTCAGCATCAATGACTTAAATTATGAACGATTCGCCAACAAACTCGAGCCTGTAAAACGCATTTTCATCGGTGTTATGGTACCGGCTATTTCGTCACAAACAACATTGGAGGATTATCTCTATCAGCCTTCAACACCAAATACGGGAATTATATTTGATGTCTTCAGAAAAATAATTTGAACTTTATCACAAGACTACACTTCTTTTAATTTGGCTGCAGATCTAAAATAATTTAAAATTACTCAAGGAAAAGGAATATTCAACCATCAACGAGATCACTCATATCCGTTCAGATATTCATAGTTTCCTCCGCCAGCGACTTCTTAGCATCAGTAGCCCCTCAGTCGGTCGCGCCGACGCCGAGCTCTGCTTCTAACAAAGTTTTCGCCCTTTCGTTCCCGAACGCGGAGCTGCGCTTGCTCAGGCGGCCGCCCATATCGAAGTCGATTTTACCACTTGCTCTGTTATTCGCATCAGTCAACCCACTGCTCCGATAGCTCGCCTGCGTCGAGCCGCTGATCTTGTTGTTCGCCTGCGAGCTGCCAGTCCCTCTGTTTCCCGGCGAGCGCGTCGCGGGGCCGAAGCCTCAATCAACGATGATCCTGGAGGAAGTATCTCTCTTGGGCGGCGTCGTGTGGGCGTAGTCCGTCGCAACAGTGGCCTGGCTGCCCCGCGCGTTCTGCAAATCGAACTGACTCGCGTACACCGGCGTCGGAGGGCAGTCCGGCCTCCACGTAACACTGTCGTACTTCTGCGTCTGCGCGCGCCCTGCAGCCGCCGAGAGACGCTCTGCCTCCGATAACTTCTTATTGCTGCCTCCTGTACTTCTTTGCGCACTCTCCCGGTCCGGCCGCCAAGTCACCGACTCGTACTGCTGCGTCTTCCTGGAATTTCTTTCTATTTCGGCACTGCGCTTGTATGCGTCCTTGATATTTTCGTTGGCGAGATCAACGTCTACATCCGTGTTTATTTGAAGTCCACTACCTCTACCACTGGGTTTTTTAGTATTTTCAATGAAATCGTTGAAGATCTTCGACTCGCGCTCCACCTGCACCCTTAAGGGTTCCCCGTTAGAGAGTTTTCGCTCTTCCTCAGGCTCAAAAAGCGGCTTGCCGTACAGCGACGAGAACTTCTTCCTTTTCACCTCGCTGCTTGTCATGTTAGCATCACGTTCCTGCTGCTTGTTCGATGAACGTCTGCCCGAGCTCGCCGCACTCAGCTTCTGCGGCGCTTCGAGACCATGAGTATTTCACACCTAGCTTCACCGCAACGCCGCTTCCAGCGCGCTACCCTGCGATTTGGCAGTACCTGCATCTGAAGTTTTCCGATGAACCAGCGGCGGCGCCGACGGCTGCACCTGCTCTTGAATAATCGGCTGCGAACTCGTCAGTCGAGAGTAGGACGGGACTCGTTCTTCTTTGACCGAGGTCAAGCTTTGCTTCTGCAACGCTTCTTGCGACCGCCGCTTCTCAAACGCCCCATACTCCGCATCATAAGCAGCGACTTGAGCGCGCAGCTGCGACAGGTTAGAGCGCGAGCTCGCGCCCGACAGCTTGTTGTTGAGCAAGTCAATGTTGCTCGGATTGTAAGGCTCAGGCACGGGCTCCTCCAAAGTTCTAGCAGGCGCCAAACCGGCCATAATGCTTCACGCCTTAGCACCGGCCGCCACTGACGGGGCGCGGGTGTTGTTCGTCGCGGCGTTAAAATCACCGAACTCATCATTTACGGCTAGTCAGTCCGCGAACAAATCAGCGATAGCGTTCACGTTCTCCGCCTTACCGGCCGCTTCTGCGTTCGCCAGCTTTCACTCCACTTCGTCCGAGTGCAGTTTCTCCGCCGGCAGCAGACTTGCGCGAGCCATGCTAATCCTTCTTTTACCGGTGGCGGTGGTGGCCCTGTTCACGTTGGCTTGCGTGAGCGGGACTTGGACAGGCTCAGGCGGCGGCGCCGACGGCGCAGGCGCCGCGTACTGCCATCTGGTTGAGGCGGGGGAGCGGGCCGGCGATGGAGCAGGAGATGGCCGCGCGGAAAGGAAGTTGCTCATTATGTCGTCAAGATCTTCCTCCTCCTGAACGAGTCCGTCGTTTTTACCACCTTGGTACCTTAAATAATCGAGGAACTGCGACTTCTGCCTCGTCGATTCCCTCAACCCACCTCAGCCGAAGTTCTCGAACGGCAATGCCGCGCCCGCCGCCAGCGTGGCTCTACTCTTCCGCCGGTTGATGTCGTTCACTGCCGCCTCGCGGCTTTCTCATTCTCTGATCGCAGCATCAGCCTCAAACTTCTGCTCGAAGTAGTGCGACGGCGATCTGGACTGGTCCAGCAGCTTCTGCGCCGTCGGTGAGGGACTACGATCCAGGTAGTCGAAGTTCACCTTAGAGTTATAAGAGTTAATTATTCCAAATCTTAAAAATATTTGAGGCTTGTGAGGCCGGTACCTTAGAGGGGTCAGGGGTACCCGACCTTGTTCCAAATCTGTGGGTTTTAAGTTTGTTCAGACTCATCTTATGATTTAGCAAATTTTCTCCTGAATGCGATATCCGAAACTAGCGCATACTGCCGGCATGACAAGCAGTCTCCAGACCTTGTAAATCCTATGAAATCGGACCAAAAGCTTGCAAAACACTGCTGCCTCAAATTAAGCCCTCTGTCGTTTGTGGAGATAAAGGGCGCTGTAAGACGTCTTGGTAGTGGCCTGCATGCGAAGCCATTTTTAAAGCGAAATTACTTCTTTTTCTCAAAGATCTAGACGTCTTGACACGAGCTTTCCGTACCTGATGTAGGAGCTGATTATTTATGGCTTTCAGCTGAAGAATTTACAAAAGTTTATGAAGACGATATTAAATCATTTAAATACCCGGAAATTGATTTCATGCCCGCGCTTTTCAGGGGTCAAGGGTACCCGACCTTACTCCGAATATTTTTAAGATTTGGAATCATTAAATACTGCGTACCTTAGCTGACTTCTTCGGAACTGACAGAGTGTTCCGGTACAGCTGCGGATTTTTTAGCTGCGTCGCGACCTCTGCCTTCAACAGATCCTCCGCCTCCACGTCGTTGTAGTCGACCAACTCAACATCAATTTCCGGAACTCAAGGAATCTTCACGCTGCGGGCGCGGCTTTTCTCACTCCTCTCTTGTTGCTGTTGCTTAGCAGCAGGGAAAATAACGTTCTTCGCCGCCAGAGTGCCGTTCAAACTCGACACAGGCACAAGATCTTCAACCCGCTTCAGCGGCCGCCCGCCCGTCGACCCCTTCAGCAAGAAAGCTTCATCTCTTAAAATCTTTGTGACAGTTCATGACTTTTCTTGGACGAAGTCGTAAACCAGATTTGTGATTTTTAGCTGTTGAGTTTCCCCAGCCGCCTTCTCATCGAACACCACACCCTCCGTGTTCGCCTTGTTCCGCAGCACTCACGTCTCCAAGTTGGCTTCGTTGTTCGCTCTTGCGGTTAAATCAATGAGGTTTTGGAATTCTTTTTGGAACAACCGCTCCACTTTATCATAAGTCCTCGTCTCCTTCTGCTTCAACTTCTCCAACGCTCTTAAAAGGAGCTGCATCTGCTCATTAACCTTCTGCTCCTCCTACGAGTAAATGCTCTTCACCCGGTCGTTCACAAATTCACAAAGTGTGGCTATCTTTTTCTTCAGGCCGTTCTGCTTCAGGAACGCGTCGGCATCTCCGTTGAGTTCTGCCATGTCCTTGCTCAACGACGCGCGCTGCCCCCCGTGCGCCGCTGCGAAGTCCAAATATGCAAGGTCGGACTGCCTGAAGGCACCACCACCAGCAGAATTTGTTTGGTACGTGGACTGCAATCTTCTTTGCCGCTCCTGCTGCACCGCAGCTGGTTCGTCAGAGGCGTAGCTGCTGACGCGCTCGGGGATGGTGGACACCTCCGACGACCGCATCGTCGACGTCGATCCGCGCACTTGCGCCATATCCGGATCCATTTTCGAAGAGAATTTCTCCGGTGGATGAGTAATCCGACTTTTCTCTGGCTTGCCCTGCGAGCTCTTCGCTGAGTGCTGCGTGGGCATCCGCTCCGAACTCTTTGAGCGAGAGTGCGAGTAGGACCGTTCGCGCTCGCGGCTCAGGCTGCGCTCTCGCTTCGCCTTCTCCGCGCGCTTCGGCTCACGCGCAACTGCCGACGCCTTGACCTTGTTAGCTTTTAAATTCTTGGCCGACTTCGTGCGGCGCGCGGCCACCGCCTCTTCGGCCTCGCTTTCTTCACTCTCACTTCCGCTAGCGGCGCTAGAATCCGATAAGACGTAGTTACCATTGAAGCGGCCTAGTTCATCCCGCTCCTCACCATCACTTCCACCCTCCGACGAGCTACTGCTGAGTTCGAGTTCGCGAAGCCTTTGGCTGGGGCGCTGCCGGTTCTTTACCGCGGGCGTCTTCCGGTGCTGCTGCGGACGGGGCGACCGCGCGACAGCTTGTGATGCACCAGCAGGTGCAGAGGCTGTCTGCATAGTGGATACCTGCGCCTTCGCATTCACGTTGACGTTCTTCTTTACAGGAGGACTCTCCGTCTTCAATTTAGTGTGCGTTCGTGG
>Ga0099797_101235_pt1 | contig 14070 bp, 7 predicted proteins | sample Uncmet_Sort48C_1_FD_89871 | JGI IMG/M metagenome (GOLD analysis project Ga0099797, IMG submission 89871) | Marine eukaryotic communities from CALCOFI LINE 67, Pacific Ocean - C012_Sort48C_1 | ecosystem: Environmental > Aquatic > Marine > Oceanic | place: Pacific Ocean: Monterey Bay | collected... | reverse complement strand
CAATGCGTTTATACAAGTAGCGCCTAATTATAATATATAATAACACTGATAACAATACATGTAACAAGTATAGCAATGATAAATGTATAATAAATAAATAATAGATTGTTGTATATAGTAATAATTGGTGGTTTATACAACTCAAGGATTTTAAAGCCAGGTACTATTACGGTGCAAAGATTGTCACAAATATTCCAATACACACTATGGAAAGTTTACATCGTTTCCATTGCGTAGTCTAAAACTCAATTAAGTACAAACAACAGAGATGTCTAATTTTTTAATGATCTTAATTTAGATGCTATTTATATGCTATTTGAATGTAAAAAGAAGTGCTAGTTGATAGGCATGAAATAGACTTTTGTTATGATATTTGCGTATATACACGCGTACCGCAGTATTATTATATTTTAAAGCACCTTCTTGTACAAGGCGTGCGTGAACATCTCACAACCTCTAAAACTCTCGTTTTTAGTCATTTTATACACGCACGCGCGTATGCTTATTTTGCTGTTTTTTTCTTTTTATCCTCCATTTGTTTAATACGATTTAATTGTCGTATACGCTTCTTTTCCAAACGCTCTGCTTTTTTTGGATCCTTTGCTTTAACTGCTGCTATTTCTTCCTCCGTTATAATGTTTTGTTTTGCAACATTAATTTGCTTTGCATACTCTTTTAATTGATCCTCTTTCTTCAGGTTATTTGTTTCTGCTTCAACAAGCTTTTTCTTTTCTTTAACATCAGCTTGTTCTTTTTCTTCTTTCTTTGTTTTTTCCGTTTCTGAATCAGCATTTGTTTGAACCGTTGTATCCTCTGGTTTCTCCCCTCCCTTCCCCTGTTTTTTCTTTGCTAATTTTACACGTCGCCGTTTACGGCCAACGAGCACATCATTCTCTAAACTCTCCTGTATTTCATCTTTGAAGACATGCTTTTTAACTGTAACAATATTTGTTGGTTTTAAACCAGTTTTTGCTTTTGGAGGTTTATGAAATTTATTTTTATGTTTGCATGTTCGACATATTCGTCTTTCTCTAACTCCAAACTTAAACTCCACACAATTGCAGCCAGGATGCGTACATTCCCCACGTATTAGTGCATCGTATACAACATAATCTTCCCGTCGTATTACATTTGGATTTTTAACTTGTTCTATTTTTTCATTGATCTGTAAAAGTTTTTCATTTCCTTCCATATTTTCATCTATGTCTTCTTCATCTAATCCTACTGCATCGTCTAAAATTTCAGTTTTACTCAATGGAACGCCTAGTGATTTTAACATGGAAATTGATACGTTGTCTGCGTGCGATGTGAATACGTGTGTAGATGTTTGAATGTAGGTACGTATGTATGTACAATCCCATCACATTGAAACATGTATGAGATTTATAATATACAAAACTTTTATGTTAGAGAAACCAATAACGAGCAAAACATTTTTTTTTTTTTCACAACTTACATTTATCGGCACTATTTACATGCCATGGTATCCAATCACTTTCTTCAATACAGCAACATTTACAATACCACAAATCATATTCAGGAACGTGCAATGGTAGTGTAAATGCATCATCAATATATAACTTTTTGTTACTATTTATGTTCAACTTTGGCATTTGCGCATGTATATTATTACTAGCAGAAGATGTTGGGAATGTATCGTTACTGTGCATACTTAATGTTTCTACATCTACCTCCGCAAATGCTTCTTGTAATTGGTTTTGCAAAGAACCAGGAATATTGTTTAAAAATGGTTCTAGTTTTCTTCCAGTATGGCGATATAATGCACAAATAGTATCCACCGCTTCCACCAATACATCTTGTATCGGGGAGCGAAGCCCATGAAATCCACATACAAAACGCAAAGAACTTTCTATTCCACCAGTATGTATCGTGCCAAATGTTTCATACAAAACGCGGAGAAGCCGCAACCTGCCACGCTGTATATTTAGTGAATTTCCAATGTTTAAGCTGGTCAATTGGCCGACAACTGGCGTTGGGCCTATATGCTGCTGCGAACCAATCCAAATAATAAATTTGCGCGCTTCAATTTCAATTTCAGTCCCACCACCTTGAACAGCAGTAGCACTGTTGTACTCACGCTCACCACAACGTTTTGCAATTGTTGGTAATACGTACGCCAACCCACTAATTAAATCTGTTACGGACACTGCGTTTGCAGTTGGTAGTGAAAACACCGCTTTTCCTACAGCAATACATTTACTAGTTCGTTTTTTATTGCTATGCAACGCTTCGTTAAAATAACCAGTTGAATCCATAAACGCAGTTCGTAACAGATGAAATGTCGAGTGCACAACCTGTGCATTCGTATCGTTCAATGCCTCGATGCAGCATGCCAATACAGCCTTCCACAATGTTAAATAGTTAATGGCAGTATCAATGGATGCGAAATCAAGCAATGTGCTCTCTAAGCCTTTTATTGCACTTGCTTTTAATGCAATATGTCGAGAGTAAAAACATTGTGCCGCTGGAATACCAAAGCACATTTGCATCATACCAGATTTGTCGCGGGTATTCAATTCTGCGATTGGGCATGCGACGCCTAATTCACCAGGGATTTTATAGTGCGTCTCTTGCGCAACATTTAATAAAATGGAACGTACAGGGCAACGGAATTTACTATGTGCAGGCGGTGGAATGTTGGACGGCGGAGATGCTTGCAGCGTTGTTGCGTTGCTCTCTTTGTCGGCAGTGCTATTGTTTTCAGTGTTATCATCGTCGCTATCGCTGCTTGAAAGATCTTCTATGGTTTCATAATGTTTATCGTTTTTATATTTGTCGTAATAATAATGTATAATCAACATCATTTTGATTTTTGTTGCCAACAATATTTTTGAACCAACATTTGCATCCAAGCCACTTAAATTTTTATGCAAATTGTTGTAGCCAGTAGTATCGTCAACATCCCCCGTTTCATTGGTAGGCTTGAAACTAGGCAGTTCAAATAACGAATTGGACTGCTGTTGCAATAACTCATCTTGTGCACTTTTGCTGTCGCTAAAATTGATGGATGCTGCTAAATCCTCTACATTATGAAATAATTCATCTCTCCACCGTTTTAAGCGGTCGACTTCACCCGCACTTGATGTTGCCAATTGATGATTTCCCTCCAACATCGCTTGATCACGCCGCTCTTCTAATATAGGTATCTCAGACGCTATTTTTGTCATTCGCTCAATCACTTTTCCCATAGTAGTAGCAGCTTTAAATTTATTTTTATACGTAAATATTTTTCTTCCATTTACAACTTTATTAATTAATTTTGTCGTCTCTGGGTCTGGCAGTGGTTGAATTATCGTAGCAGTGCCTGTTGCAACATTTATTTTCTTGTTTTTATGATCAATTATGGTTGGAGATTCTGGCCTTCCACCCAAACTTAAATGCTTTAATTTTGTAACACAGCGTAACAGATCGACATCCGTTGCAGTTATGCCACTTTCGACAATAATTTTGCAGCATAATCCAAATTGCTTTTTTACCTCCAGTAAATCACTTGCAGCGCCGGCATAATCATCGTTTCCAGCGCGCGACCGCATGCGATTCGATAGAAATATAACACGATCCCGTGCATCCGATACGCCAGTGCGTATACTTTTCAAACGCTTTGCTCCGCTCAAATTATCCAAATCTGCCGCTTGAAACATTTTTTTCTCGATCATTTCTACTAATGACGTACAAAGTTTTTCACCCTTCGCAGCTTCCGTGTCATCATCTACATGCGCTTCTCTGTTTAATTGCGATGTTTCTGTCTGCAGGTTTAAACCATATTCTTTTAATATAGCATCAACATCATCAGTTGCGTAAGATGAACGTGCATATTTATCAACTTGCTTCGATAAGCTCATATTTAAACTGTTGGAGGTCATGTTGGTTGATGTACCCGTGTATATTGCAGGATCGTATATACTATCTTTGCAGCCTTTAACATCTAACGACACAATGCCAATCTGGTTATGGATGTTGATTTGGTTTACAATTGCTTCATAAAATAATAATTTTAAAAACACGTATTTACCTTCCACGGTTTGATTTATTTGAACAGTTTTTAATTCCCTCGAGGTGTAACCTATATCTTCCTTTGCATTAAATTTTGCAAAACCAATTCGTCTAAAGCGGCCTCTTAAATACGCCCGTTCCCCTTCTATCATTTCAACTTCATCTATGTCTTTTAACGGGTTTGATTTTGCATTATTTTGGTGAGAATGATAATTACGCGTGTTTGCTAAATATTCATCGTCCTCTTTGCTTGACCCATAACTACCATAGAAGATTTCGACTTTGGATGGGATTTTATATCTATGTATTAGAAACGTGACAGAATCAATGTAGATGGAGCCTGTACCAACATGCAAACCGATTTCAATGGGTGAGTCTGGAAACTCTCCACTTTGATACCCCCCAGCATTTTCAATGCCAGACTTGTTCCTATACGCAGACAATTGTAGCTCTATCGCAGGAGCATGATCCATTTCCGATGTAACATATACTACACGAAATGGTAAAATGGATGATGCCATGATGTTATATGATGTTATATGCTTTATCAGGTTTGCTCTCTCATACAATGCGAATTATTTTTTACTTCTCTTACCTGAAGCGAGCCATTACCGCAACAACATCTATGTTTCGCTGTGCAAATAGTATAATCAACGAAGCGATGCTTATCGATTGGTACAACACACATTTCGTCACTACATCATGTCGTACGTACGATTATGAGAGTGACATTCTTCTATTATTATTTATTATATTATATATATATTTCCATGTTGTTTTTTTATTATTATTATTATTATTATTTATTATATTATAATTAACAAAGTATACTATACGAAAAAAAAAACTGCTATAATGATACATTATAATAATAATCCTGTTGGGGTCCTGTTTGCAAACCAATTGACGACCTTAAAGTTGTTTGTACTTAAAACATCATAAATGTATATTAAGTCAGTTTATATAGGGTGGACCCCTTCGAAATGGGAAACTTTTTACTAAAATGGCATGAGCCTTAGGTTTTCGTGACAGCTGATTTGCTAACATTGACACAGCACCATGAATTATGAATGAGTGTGAAATTATCTTGTCAAACACCTTCATGATTATGTTATGAGTTGTTCCCTACCCCTATTCCATATAAATTACCAAAATACCATTTTTAACACTCTACAAAATAAAATAAGCTATATATCCGTAACATATTTCAACTATCGTCATCTTCGAGTTATGAGTGTATTATGAATCACTGTATTTTCTGGAAATAGCTTGAACGACTGACTATGCATGAGGTTTAGTTATCCATTTCCATGAGTTTGACTGAGTTTTACTTTACCTGTAGTATACTCAAATTATACTTATTATGCTATATTATACAGCCGATCGCTACATACTACAGTACTACAGTATGTATAACATTTATGAGGAAAGGAAACCAAAAATTTCCCATTATAAGCCCGTTATAGCATTTCTAGCAGGCACACACTATGGACGAAAATGGCCAAAAGGACGAAATGGACAATGCAGCTGCTTCGCTTAAGTTCTCAGAGAGTATTTGGGAGCTGCGATACGAGGGTTAGTGTGTCTAAATCGTCTTATGTGCTGGTATGGTCTCATGCACAACACGCCCAGCAAGTCTTACGCTTATATATCATACATAAAAGATTTACTGAATTTTTTATACACAACACAAATATAAATTAAAATAAAAATTTTATTTTCATAAAAATGACGTATGCTGTTTGGTCGGCATTTCGCACGGGCTCTATGCTACAATGAACTAACGTTTCATCAAGATCAAGAAAAAGCAATGTATGTGGTGCATTGTCTGCTTGTGGTAGCAACAATTAATTTAATTGAATATTACAGACGTATCAGTGAATCGGTACAATTTTTATACCTAATATTTGGTTCTCAACCTGCTATATGCTGGTAATACAAAATGTAATATTTTACAATCAACAATCGAAAATATAATGTTGTGAAATCAACCAAATAAATAAGATATCAATGATGATGACAAATATAGCAATCGTTATAAAAGCGACCACTAATTTCGTACAACTTCTTTAGATATTGAGATCAGATTCTAGGGAAGTTCCCGTACAAGTAAGGAGTTCGAATGCCGTTTGTATAGTCTGTTGAGTTTAAAGTTGCTGTTAACGAAAGCTCTTTTGGAAAAAATGATATCAAAAAGATGAGGACAACAATAAATACTTACAATGTTCTCCAACATAGCAACGAAATCGGCAGCATGAGCTCCCAGATTGCACTCGTGTTGGAGATGAACGGCAACTGGAACTTATTTTTGGGAAAGATTGGCATCGTACGTAAGCGCAACGACATTTCCATAGACTTGCTTTGGACGAATCCATCCATGTCTTCACACCATTTATATATCGGTACGATCCACAGCCAAGTACCAAGCGTCGACGCTGTCTGGTTTGAAAAGGGTTAAGCAATTGAGGGGCCATCAATTCACCATTGGCTTCATCCTCCAGCTCATCCAACTGCCGAGTAATCTGACGTCCCTGAGAAAAGCAACGACCTCTACACGAACGTACTTCGGAGTGGTGTCGCGAGATTCTTGCCGAACAGGCACTAATACAGCGAATTACATAGTTTTTACCTTCTTCATTCATACTTTTCATTGCCCTAGATGCTTGATAGCATTCGGAGTTACAGTTGCTTTCTGTGTAATGACCTTTAAAAGAATAAAACCTGTTCCTGCAAGTGGTCAAACAATTACCCAAGTAGGAAGAGGAGCCATACAATCGGCGGCGTAGCTGAATTTCAAAGTTGTTTGCTGTCACAGAGGAGGCAGCAATCACGAAAAATATTGCAACGATAAATTTCATTTTAATATTAATGTGAACGCAAAACTTTGATGATATATACGTCGTTTAAAAGATCTACTTTTGTTATTCCCACAGCGTAGTATATACAAACTTTCCAGTTTTCTAGCTAGGAGGGGAGTGTATGTATGTATGTATGTAATGTGTGTATGTATGTATGTATGTATGTATGTATGTATGTAATGTTTGTATGTGTGTATGTATGTGTGTGTGTATGTATGTATGTATGTATGTATGTATGTATGTATGTATGTATGTATGTATGTATGTATGTATGTATGTATGTATGTATGTTTACCAAAGAAGATGGTTTGTACTCCGGCCGAAGTGAAAGATAAATTGAGTGGATTTCTATAGTTTAAAATGATATTCCTTTTCAATTATAATATGTTATATATAAAATCGGAAATGTATACACAATATAGTACAAATGGGAATTAATGTCCGTATTTGTTTAAAAATCATCAATGAACTGCCAATCAATTTCTATTTTTTTTACACCAAAAATAATTTATTTATTTTAAATTAGAATGGACACAGAAGGTATTAAAAATTAATAAGATACACTATGTGAAAAGGAACCATTTAAATAATTTTATTTCCGAAAATGCCAAAATGTTCAAATTATTGATAAAAATACCCGAAAAGCTCACAAACTCACGTATTATTCCTGAGTAACCATACGCAACGAGGATGTTTGACATTTAAGGGATTCATTGCACAATATTATTTTATGCACCAACAGCATTTTTCCGTTATTTTAATGTTTGTTCAGTTGAATTTATCCAACTTTGACCCTTAAATTGGAGTATGAAAATCCTCGTTCCGTATGGTGTGGTGTGGTGTGTGGTGTGTGGTGCGTGCTGAACCTACCTTTTGTGCTGAAACCAAAGAAGGTGGTTTGTACTCCGGTAGTATAGCATTACGTATTACTGTACATATTCTACTATCACCCTTCACCCTTCTTCAAAAATGGAGGCGCTCGTTAGGTTCCCAATAATGGCCAATGTTTGGTGATCCTAACGACATACTATTCAAAAAAAAAAAAAAAAAAATGGCCAATGTTTGGTGTTTGGCCAAAAAAGGTATTATACCTCTCTTCTTTTTTGTTGTTGTAATGTTTCATGTTTCACGCGTATGCATGCTCTGATCACTGCTGTGTAACACTTAGTGTAAACAATATATTATACAACTAAACTGCAAAATAAAAGCAACACCCAAACAAACAGCACAAAGGCAAACCGATCTGTAAAAGAATGAAAATTGCAAGTGTATTTTTGCTTGCGGTTTTTGGCGCATGTGTTCTCTTTTGCACGCACACCGTCACTGCAAACCCTAACGACCGTGAACTTGTAAAAACAAAGATGCGACGCCACATGTACGAAGCGACAAGACCAAGGCGATTAAATACCCGTAACGGCCGCATACTAAGAGGAAGACGTTTAATAGTCGGAGACGAACGGAATTGGGATAACCAAGATGCATTGATGGAGGAAGACTTAAGCGGTGATGCGTTAGTCGGCTACGATTGCAGTTATTTAAGAAGAAATGCCTTGGCTTCTTGCTTAAGAACTTGCAGTAGGTCTTTTTCGATAAAAGGTAATGATTACTGCAGGCAAAGTTGTTATGAAAGGGCTGCAAGAATGGTTTGTAACATCAACCAAGATGTATTGATGGAGGATAACATAGGCGGTGAGAGTGTACATCAAGATGCATTGATGGAGGAAGACTTAGGCGGTGATGCGTTAGTCGGCTACGATTGCAGTTATTTAAGAAGAAATGCCTTGGCTTCTTGCTTAAGAACTTGCAGTAGGTCTTTTTCGATAAGAGGTGATGCTTACTGCAGGCAAAGTTGTCATGAAAGGGCTGCAAGAATGGTTTGTAACATCAACCAAGATGTATTGATGGAGGATAACATAGGCGGTGAGAGTGTACATCAAGATGCATTGATGGAGGAAGACTTAGGCGGTGATGCGTTAGTCGGCTACGATTGCAGTTATTTAAGAAGAAATGCCTTGGCTTCTTGCTTAAGAACTTGCAGTAGGTCTTTTTCGATAAAAGGTAATGATTACTGCAGGCAAAGTTGTCATCAAAGAGCTGCAAGAATGGTTTGTAACATCAACCAAGATGTATTGATGGAGGATAACATAGGCGGTGGGAGTGTACACCAAGATGCATTGATGGAGGAAGACTTAGGCGGTGATGCGTTAGTCGGCTACGATTGCAGTTATTTAAGAAGAAATGCCTTGGCTTCTTGCTTAAGAACTTGCAGTAGGTCTTTTTCGGTAAAAGGTAATGATTACTGCAGGCAAAGTTGTTATGAAAGGGCTGCAAGAATGGTTTGTAACTAGCAGCGTTTAAATGATATATGATGAGCACGTGTATATGGCGTTGGGCGTTTACGATATAATGATTGGGATATTTTATTATTGTGTTCATTATTGCACCATATTACTATTATTATATTTTAAATTTTAAATAAAAATTATTTTTATTAAATTTTTTCTTCTCCTTGTGTGTATAAATATAAAATACGATATTGTAGTTTGTTTGAAGCCTCTGTTGCTATATGTAATAATCCGTGCGTGTATAATTTGAAATTGCATGTTGGTGTTATTTTTTTTGTCTAGTGCGCGTGTCCGATAATTTAAAGAAGTACCATGATAACAATATATAAATAATAAACTTACAACAATGTAAATTAAAATGGAGAATCAACAACATGAATTTAAATCAAAAACAAGAAAAAGAACAAAAGCTTGCGGCAATGTTTTTTATCATAGCAATATTTGTAGTTCAATTTTTAAATTTATTTTTTTACACCGTCTGCACAACACTTATACCTCTTTGTTTTTGTAAAGAAAGTCTTTTAATGATTGCAATAAATACGGCATCGATGCACGAAGAACCATATTTGTAACTAGGAATTACAATTTTTTTTATATACAATTGAGGCATCCTGCTTTTTCTACCGGTTGGATTGTAAAGTGCTACACTTATGCATCACCATGCAACACTCCAAATGGATCTAAAATTATTTTCCCACTCTTACTCATTTGCAATGATGGATGTTGAAAATACTGCTCTGCGTACCGTTCTTGAAATAGCTGGCTTTCTAACAACATAACACGTACCTTATCGTTGGTTTTTAACGTTCGTGCATTGCGTGCTCGGTTTAATGCATGGCGTCGTTTCTCTGGTGAATTATTTTGTTTTAAATGTAACCATTTATCTTTACTATTGTCAAAAACACCGGTTCTATTCAGCTCGTTCCGGGTAGGATGCATTAACTGTGCAGTTGTTTTGTGGCATTCGATGACACTATGCAGCCGCCGAATTAGCGGTTTTAATGGCAAGTTCTTTGTAGGCAATTTACTTGTAGTTGGGTATTTAATAGCTTTGCGGGTTCCTTGTATACTGTTTTTGTACATAACCTTGCCAATGTATTGTTCTAACTCATCATTAAGATGAATAGCACCGCTACCAGCAACTATTAAGTTACTGTCACTTTGAGATTTATTTACACTACGCGTATTTTTATTTTGTCTTTCGTAATTTAATTTGGTGGTAATTTTTTTTATTGGTGTAATGTTTAATACTTGCTTCTTTTGTTTTATGCGCTGCCATTTTAACTTATTACGCTCCCCGTGTTGAGTTGCATTTACAAGCATAGCAAGGTTTTGTTTAATAGGCGAAACAGATGGTTTTAAATATCCATCTACTTGGTTTTGAATGTTTGATTTACAATTTATATTATCTGTGCAATGGCGATAGGATACTACATTTCGCTTTGTCGTTGTTGCTTTGGTTGGCGAGAACCCATTCTTTGATAAAGTCTTACCTGCCACAACGGCATTGTCATCGTACGCAATGTTTTGCACGTATGGTAATACATACATTTCACCATTGGTGTTATTATGTTTCAACTCATTATTCACGATCCTATGCTTTGGGGATTTAGATCGCGGTTTACTTTTTTGTTGCAAAAATTCATTTTCTTCCTCAATTCTTTTTCTAATTAAGCCTTTCCTCTCTTCGTATAATGATGAAATATCTTTCAAACATCGTGTTCCATGGATAATATCAATGAAGTAAGGTAACTCGTCTTTTAGTAAGACGTACCCTGTTAGTTTGTTAATAGAAATCACATTTGCCATTTCAACATGCTGGTTTTTGGACATGTAAATTACTCCACTAGTATCTATAATATCACTCGTCATTCGTTGATCATTTTCGTATCGTAGGAGATTTTTGTCTAGCAAACTTGCCTCCCCCCAAAATTGATTTGCACTCAATATTAACACGTCTATTTTTTTCTTATTTCGAGTGTCGTGCTGATTATTTTTAAACCGCTTTACGCGATGTTCACCGATGAACATTTTTTTTTTATTACGTTTTTGTATTTCCACAATCTCATTTTGTTGTTCTTTTGACAATATTGATACAGAATGTTTGGTATTTGGGTTAATTGTAACGCGTGCTTCACCACTTTGAATGAAGATGACTTTATCACACATGGTGCCACTTTTAATCAACGTATATTTGCTTGCACGGGACAATGGCTTCAACAGTTTTGAGATTCGTAAAATTCGCGCGTAACCTAGATTCTTAAACATCGGTACTTTTCTTAAAAACTCCGTTTTTTCATACGTTTCTTGCAAGTCTTTGTAAAATTGGATTAAATATTTGTAAAATAATGATCTTGGTATGGCAAACAACAACGACGGAGCCGATGCGATAGCAGTATAGTATTGGGGATGGTTAAGTATTAGATTCTGTTCGCCGAACGATTCTGACTCATTTAATACAACTTTCAATTCACCAACATCTGCTTGATGTATATATTGTGGCTGTTTCTTTAAAGTTTCTAATGTTTCAAGTGCAAGGCGATGTTCCTCTTGTTGGTACAACTTTATTTGACCTTTCACTACAATGTAAAAGAAATTTGCAGGGTGTTGGCATTGCACGTAGTTTCTTACCAATTGACCAGATGCCAGCTGTAAAAACGTTGACCCACTAATAATTTCCGTTAACACAGCATCGGTTAAACGTTTAAACGTGTGGTGCAAGCCACCGACGCATTTTTTATGTTTTAAAAACTTCAAAAATGTATTTATTGTTTTCTCCTCTCCTTTTGTTTGCTTTCCTATATATATGTTGCGGAATAGTTCAAGCATGTCAGTCTTTATCTTTTTTAACAATATTGCTGGCGGCAATTCAACTTCATCTGGATGTATATATTTTCGTTTTACCCCTGCATTTTCTACCCATGCTTGAAATGCAGCATTGTGTTTTGCATGATATATTTTCGCAAATGTCTCCTCCATTACAAATTTAGCATGCATTTGTTTCTCATACCCCGCCATTGTTACAAGAAATAGGATAGACAGACCCTCTCTCCCAAAAGAATGGCTAATCAAACTACAACAACGGAGGGTATAGCTTTTGGTGAGCACAGACGTCGATACAATATTGAAATCCAGCAATGATCGCTATCACCACAATCCAATGCGTGCATGTATAGCTACGTATGTGTGTATATATGTGAAATATGAATATATGTGGGAGTTGCTTTGGATACGCTCAGTAGAATGTACTTGTTCGTATACAGATATATATAGGCATATTTTATAAGTGCTATTTCGATGCTATATCGAGTACTTAACGTGAGAAAAAATGTGTAATAACACTGACAACAATTGAAAGCTAACAATGTGACAATTAACACTGACAACAATTGAAAGCTAACAATGTGATAAATAACACTGACAACTATTGAAAGCTAACAATGTGATAATTAACACTGACAACAATTGAAAGCTAACAATGTGATAAATAACACTGACAACAATTGAAAGCTAACAATGTGACAATTAACACTGACAACAATTGAAAGCTAACAATGTGATAAATAACACTGACAACAATTGAAAGCTAACAATGTGATAAATAATAAATCGTTATATAGTCGTTATACTCATAACTCATAACTCATATGTCATATCATGTTTCAACGAAATGACGAATGTGGTATACTTTTCCATGCAAACGCCGACTTAAAAGTGTATCACAATAAGAATTGAGGAAGATATACATTTATATGTGGATGCGTTTTTTGTACCTGCAATAAATTGGATATAATAATTTCTTTCCATCCATACGTATTGGCAACACCATGGAGGAAGTAATGAAGGGAAATGAAACATTTGATGCAAGTAATAATAATGGCAATGCCGGACGCTTAGACAATGCATCCGGCGAAACAGAACTTAACGAAGTTGTTCTAAAACAACAAGAGAAAGAAGAAAACGGTGGCAAGGAAACTGATAGTAGACTCAATAAAGATGGTGTGTTGGGTGAGTATCAGAAACTTGGGTATGCTCTTGTAAATGAAGAAACAAATGTAACAGAAGCAAAATCAACAAACTTAACGCCACAAGATGCTATGCTGACTTCGCAAAACGCTAACGCCATAGCCACTACATTATTAATTACTGATAATGATACTACGAAGGAAACCCGCAACGTTACAACCAGCAACAGGGGTAGCACGAATGAAAGTATAACTGTAGAAGTAGAACAAAAAAATATACTTTTGCCCGAGACGAAGAGTGGCACATCAGACGACCACATACCAGACGTTGCAAAGACATACAAACGGCTTTTGTCTGAAAAGCCTATTGTAACTGCCCCACCAAACTTTAACGTGGATGCGAATGAATTTCATAATGTTCAATCAAAAATTAATAAATTAGAGGATTTAGGTGTTATTGCCGCATATGAAAATGCATTACTGCTGGTTGCAAAAAAAGGACCAATGCCAAATGAAGTCCGAGAATTTATTGCAAAAGAAATTGAACTATTTGGCAGAAGATGGAATTCAGGCGTTACAAGCAAAAGTAGGTATAAATTATCCCCGTCCAACAAGAAGAAACAAATTTACAGCCACCACGAGTCGTTTGTTGAAATTAAACGGGGCGAAGCTATAAAATTAGCAGAGGAAACACGCTTACGTGCATTGGAAGAAGCAAGGTTAGCCAAGCTAGCGTATGAGCGTGCGGAGAGAATACGCAAAAAGCGGGAGCGAACAGCATCCATCCACATACAGCGGATAGCTCGTGGTAAACTTAGCCGCAACTATGTAAATAAAATACGAAAGGAAAGAGAGATTGAACGCCAACATATTATTGGGCAGTGCATG